>Ga0163109_10000006_pt1 | contig 298082 bp, 224 predicted proteins | sample CRUFie1St13metaG_FD_108704 | JGI IMG/M metagenome (GOLD analysis project Ga0163109, IMG submission 108704) | Marine microbial communities from the Costa Rica Dome - CRUD Field 142mm St13 metaG | ecosystem: Environmental > Aquatic > Marine > Oceanic > Photic zone | place: Costa Rica: the...
CGCCACCTTCTTCTTAGCGACTTTCTTCGCCACCTTCTTCTTAGCGACTTTCTTCGCCACCTTCTTCTTAGCGACTTTCTTCGCTACCTTCTTCTTAGCGGCTTTCTTCGTCACCTTCTTCTTGGCGACTTTCTTCGTCACCTTCTTCTTAGCAACTTTCTTCGCTACCTTCTTCTTAGCGACTTTCTTCGTCACCTTCTTCTTAGCGACTTTCTTCGCCACCTTCTTCTTAGCGACTTTCTTTGCCACCTTCTTCTTAGCGACTTTCTTTGCCACCTTCTTCTTAGCGGCTTTCTTCGCGACCTTCTTCTTAGCGACTTTCTTCGCCACCTTCTTCTTAGCGGCTTTCTTCGTCACCTTCTTCTTCGATGTTTTTTTACTAACTTTTTTCTTTCGTGCGGCATTCATCTTTTGCACCTATAAAATTCCTAGTTTTCGAACCATCCCCTGGTCCCAACGTGTTCTAAGCTCATCGACCGAGATACTTACACTTCCATATTTTAGCGAGTCTCCTCCGACTCGCCCGAGCTGTGTGACCTCGCACTCATTTTCACGAGCAATTTCGAGTACTCGTTCAATACTCTTTTCATTCGCCGTTACGACAATGACATTCGAGGTCTCGCCGAAAAGAGCTTTAGCGGTATTCTGTAGGTTCCTCTCTTCGAGATAAACGCCTTTATTGCCAGCAATACAACTCTCCGCGATCGCAACAAGCACCCCTCCCTCAGACACGTCATGGGCAGAAGTGAGCAGGCCTTCCTCAATCGCTTGAATACAACTGGTATTAACAGCTCTTGCCTCCTCATAATCCGGCTCATTTGGCCGCCCGCGAAGACTGCCCGTTTCCAATAGAACCAATTCACTCCCCGCGAGACTCGCCGTATTAAGTTTACCAAAAGCCAAGAGGACGTCATCATTGTCTGAAAAACCTTGACCTGGCACTTTCGTAACGTCTTGTACGACGCCTACGAGTCCAACCGTAGGAGTTGGAAGAATCGCGGCCCCCTCTGTTTCATTATAAAACGAAACGTTTCCTGAAATCACTGGGCACTGCATTTCTGAGCAAGCTTGACCCATGCCTTGAAGTGCTTCTTTGAAGGACCACATAACCTCTGAGCGCTCCGGACTCCCAAAATTCAAACAATCGGTTGTTGCCATCGCTCGTGCGCCAACGCATGCAAGATTGCGAGCGGACTCGAGGACGCCATGGGCGGCGCCACGAGAGGGGTCCAGTTGACAAAGCCGACCGTTCATATCGACGCTCATCGCGATACCCTTTGTGTTACTACCGCTCGGAGAGGTCTCCTCGTCAGGCATACGAATCACCGCAGCATCTGCCTGACCGGGACCCTTCACGGTACCACATCGAACTGAAGAGTCATACTGTTCATAGGCCCAGCGCTTTGATGCAATCGTCGGTTGTTCAAGTAATTCGAGCAATCGTTCCTGTATCGTGCGCTCTCTAAGTTCAGGCAACACCCAACGAAGGGTTAGGTCATCGGGAGGAGCACTCGGCCGGTCGTAAATAGGCGCTTCATCGCTCACGAGTTTTGCGGGCAAATCGGCAACCACTTCGCCGTCGTCTTTAACGACGACATTACCGGTATTCGTAATCCGTCCAATGACGCATGCGTCGAGCCTCCATTTTTTGAAGATTCGCTCGACAACCTCAGCACCACCTTCTTTGACCACCATGAGCATTCGTTCTTGGCTTTCTGAAAGAAGGACCTCGTAGGGGGTCATACCTGTCTCGCGTCTTGGGACCTTCTCAATATCAATCTCAATCCCTAAACCGCCCTTGCCTGCCATCTCGCAGCTCGATGAAGTCAGACCAGCAGCACCCATATCTTGAATCGCAACGATCACATCTTCTTTCATCAACTCAAGACAAGCTTCGAGTAGTTTCTTCTCCGTAAACGGCGCTCCGACCTGAACACGAGGACGTTTAGCCTCGCTATCTTCACCGAACTCTTCAGAAGCCATGGTTGCCCCGTGAATTCCGTCGCGGCCCGTTTTACTTCCAACGTAAACTACGTCGTTTCCTATTCCCGCTGCAGCACTGCGGAAAATTCGATCAGATTTGAGAACGCCTAATGTGAAAGCATTCACCAGGATGTTTCCATTATATGAATCGTCAAACGCGATTTCACCGCCCACAGTAGGAACCCCCATACAGTTGCCGTAACCGCCGATACCCGCTACGACCCCCTCTACCAAAAACCTCATTCTGGGATTCTTGGGGTTCCCGAAGCGCAAGCTGTTCAGATTCGCTATGGGTCTTGCACCCATCGTGAAGACATCACGCATGATACCACCGACACCCGTGGCCGCTCCTTGGTAAGGCTCGATAAAGGATGGATGGTTGTGAGATTCCATTTTGAAGCAGACGGCCATACCATCACCGACATCCACCACACCTGCGTTTTCGCCGGGCCCTTGGAGAACCCAATCAGCCTCAGTCGGAAGTTTCTTTAGATGTAAGCGAGACGATTTATATGAGCAGTGCTCGCTCCACATTACAGAAACGACTCCAAGTTCTTCATAGGTAGGCGTGCGGCCAAGAGAATCGCAAATATGCGCATACTCATCGTCCGTTAGACCATGAGAACGAGCTAATTCAACGTTGACTTCAGGTTTTTGGCTCAAGATTTCACCTCAACAGTGTGCTTTACAGATTTAAATATTCCGAGGCCATCAATTGACCCAAGAAGGACTTCCGATGCTCGTTCAGGATGAGGCATCATACCTAAGACATTCTTGGTTTTATTTAAGATTCCAGCGATACTTTCCAACGAGCCATTGGGATTTTCATCTCTATAACGAAACGCAATTTGCTGATTCACTTTGAGCGCTGCGAGTCCTTCGTCATCAATATAATAACGGCCTTCATGGTGAGCGATAGGCATGCCGAGTGGGATGTCCTTATCGAGCGCACTCGTAAATGGAGAATCCGTGTTCTCGACATCAAGAAGTATATTCTTACAAATAAACTTTTTGGAAGCATTTGGGAGCATCGCCCCAGGGAGCAATCCAGCTTCAACAAGGATTTGAAATCCATTACAGATTCCAATGACGAATCCACCCGCCTCAGCGTATGAACGCACTGATTCCATAATCGGTGAGAATCGCGCAATCGCCCCCGCGCGCAGAGCGTCTCCGTATGAAAAACCACCTGGAATGATAACGAGATCGGTTTCTGATGGAAGCTCAACCTCTTCGTGCCAAACACTGACCGTCTCTACTTTTAGAATATTCCGTGCGACGTGTACGGCATCTTCGTCGCAATTCGAACCCGGAAATGTAACTACGGAGATTTTCACAACAACTCGATCTGGAAGTCTTCAATCACCGTATTGGCGAGCAACTTATTTCCCATCTCTTCAAGGCTAGCACGAGCCTCTGCTTCATTTGTTTCGGAAAGTTCGAGTTCGATCACTTTTCCGAGCCGAACGGCCTCAACAGTCTCAAAACCAAGTTGTGCGAGGCTGCCTTTTACAGCTTCACCGGCGGGGTCCAACACGCCCTGTCTCAGGGTCACGATCATTCGGGCTTGCATACGATGATTTCGCGCTAACAAGCCTTTAGGTATGGGTCAACTACTTGAATTGAGGTTACGAACTCTCCCGACAATATTTGCCAGACCGCAAGGTTAGCTCTCAGTGCCTTCGGATCCTATCTGAGGCGTGTCTGCAACAGCTTTCTTGGCAACCTTCTTTTTGGTGGTTTTCTTTTTGGTCGCCTTTTTCTTGGTCACCTTCTTTTTCGTTACCTTCTTTTTGGTGGTTTTCTTTTTGGTCGCCTTTTTCTTTGTCGCCTTCTTCTTGGCTGCCTTTTTCTTGGTCGTTTTCTTTTTGGTGGTTTTCTTCTTGGTCGCCTTTTTCTTCGTCGATCCACCGGCTGCCGAAGCCCTTGGAGGGAATTCAAATCCATGGCGCCCCGTGTCTTTCAGGAAGAGAAACGCTGAAAACGGACGGCCACGGCGTGAGATAAAGTCTGTGAGCTGCTCCGTTTTTCCCGTTACCAAATAATGTTGAGCTTCCTCACGGGTGATTTCACGCTTGCAAACAGTACGTGGGAGAAGGGACGAACAGTAATCTTCGACTTCAGCCTGTTCCTTCTTCTTAAGAACAGTCATCGTCCACTCTGCTTTATCAAGCTTTTTGAGTGCCTCTTTCCCTTTGCTGCAGATAAAACTGTATTTGGTTTCTACCCACTCTCCCCCTTCGCAATTCGGGCAAGCACCTAGTGGCCTTGGGTCTATGCCGTATTCTGGTAGAACGATATCATCATTGCCTTCGCCGTCTTCCGAAATAATATTCACGGCGGTTGAGTTCTCGTCATCGAGATAGAGCTGGGCTTTGTAACCGCGGCCCTGACGCGTCGCAAAACCATCTAAGACCCTGGTCTTCCCTTCCGTCAGTAACTCTATAACACTTGATCGATCAACATAGCGTCCAGACTTATCTTTCCAGATCCGAAACGCACAGTCGTCGATCTCGGGCCTTGGCGTCTCAGGATTCTTGCGGCGGCGATTCTTTCGATCCCATTCTTGTTGAACCTTACGCATTTCCTCTAAATTTGCGGGTTCTTTACACCGATAGAACCAAGAGCGCTCGTAAACGGGCTTGTCGCACATTGGGCAACCGCCCAGTTTTTCGTTGTCCGGAAAAAGATCCTCAAACTCGAAAGTGCGAGTGCGTTCGACAATATCGGTCGCATAATCGCGGATACGGTCCATGAAACTGTCTGGTTCGCGATTGCTTTGCTCAACAAGACTAAGATCGTTCTCGATATCTGCCGTTAATTTCGGTGAAGCTAGACTCTCCACTTCCATCCGATGGAGGATATCAATCAACCGAATACCCTTCACAGACGGCCGAAGTGCTTTAGCGACACGATCAATATAGCCCTTTCTAATTAGATTTTCGATGATGTCGGCTCGCGTTGCCGGAGTTCCGATACCTTTGTCACGCAGGGCGTCCGCCATATCTTCATCCTCGATTTGGTTACCTGCATGCTCCATCAGGGAAAGAAGTCTGCCTTCTGTAATTCGCGCCGGCGGTTTCGTTTCTTCCTCTAGTAGTTCATGAGAAACATCCTGAACATCGATACCTTCGGGGCGATCATCTCCGACAACAAGTGGTTGTAATTTGTCACCAGACTCGTTCGCGTCAGCCGTTTGACCAAGCGCAAGCCTCCAACCTGGTTCGATAAGGATACGCGCGCGTGTTCTGAAGCTCTCTCCCTCAACTACCGTGGTCCGCTCAATCCTTGACCAGATAGCGGGCTTGCAGAAAGCTGCTAAGAATCTGCGCGTCACCAAATCATATAAGCGTGCGTCATCTCCCTGAAGAGGTTCTTGGGGATCGCTTCCTGTTGGGATAATCGCAAAGTGGTCGCGAACCTTTGAATTATCAAATATTTTTGCCTCGTTGGTCAGCCCGTCATTCAATAGTAAATTCGCCGTGACGGTGTGGTCGGGGTTCGAGGCAAGATTTGTAATGATTTCGTTGACGGTATCACGATAATCCTCCGGCAGTGCTCGAGCGTCGGTACGAGGATAAGTGAGGACTTTATGCGCTTCGTAACAGCGCTGCGCGGCATTCAACGTTCGTCGTGCCGACCAACCCAGCCGGCGATTCGCTTCTCGTTGCAAAGACGTTAGATCGAATAGCGGCGGTGCAGACTCTTTTGACGGCTTCCTGACTTCTGAAGCTATCCCAGGTTTTGAGGCGATCTTAGCAAGAATTTCTTCTGCACGTGTTCGGTCAAAAATTCTTTCGGGTTTGGCGTGCAGATCTTCATCAGAAGCCTTGAAGTTCGGATCAAACCAGAGCCCTTCATATTCATGATCTGACGCTTTAAAATTTGCGGTAATTTTCCAATACGCGCGGGGTACATGCTGAAGAATTTCAAATTCTCTGTCTACCAACATGGCTAGAGTCGGCGTCTGTACGCGCCCAGCACTCCAAGCTTGATTTTCACTTCGAGTCTTGAGTCGCCGAGTGAGCGCTCTCGTTGCATTCATCCCGATCAACCAATCTGCGTGTGTTCTGCAATACGCAGCGTCTCGTAGACCGTTGTATTTTTCCCCTGGTTGAAGATTGTCGAATCCCGTCCGAATGGCGCCCTTGGTCATCGATTGCAACCAAATGCGCTTCAATTCGACTGGGGTCTCAAAATAGTCCACAATCTCGCGGAAGATAAGCTCGCCTTCCCTACCCGCATCACAAGCATTGATTACCGATGTGAGACCTTCCGTCTGTAGAAGTGAACCTATCAGCTCAATTCGCTCTGCATGCGAGCTTTTGGGCTTCAGAGCAAATTTCAGAGGAAGTATTGGCAAAGTATCCAGCGTCCACCGTTTGTATTTTTCATCTAGGTCTTCGGGGGCCGGCAGTTCGAATAAATGACCGACCGCAAAAGTGACCAACATGTCGTCGCGTTCCCAGTAGCCCTCCATCTCTTGAAAACCCCCCAGGGCTTCCACGACATCGCGGGCTACGCTTGGTTTTTCCGTAATCACCAGACTCTTAGTCATCGAGGCGCGAGCAAACCCATAAACGAGAGCGCTAGGCAAGCTCGCAATAAAAAAAAGATGAACAAGTGCCGGGTTAACACTATGATAAAATAAAAAAAGCCCGAAGAGCCATTCCGCTCTTCAGGCCAATTTGAGTAATAAACCCTTTGTTTTACGGTGACTTATTAGCCGCGAACATGTCGGACGTGCATAATACGGCGCTCGACGTCGATGTTTGAAATCTCCACAAGAAGGGTCTCACCTAGATTAAGGGCTTGAGCGAGGTCTTGGGAAGAGCCGTCATCGTAATCCCTAGCATCCAGTCGACCTTCAACGCCTGGATCTAATTCGCAGTACGCATGATCCATCGCCACTTTGATGATTCGGGCGTCTAATCGACTGCCTTCCGTGAGGTGTTCTGGGACCGCCCGCCACGGATCATCAGAAAGCTGTTTGATGCCCAGCGAGAAGCGTTCTTGTTCTGCGTCAATGTTGAGCACTACAGCATCGATATCAATGCCTTTGTCGTAGAGTTCCGAAGGATGCTCAAATCGAGCAGACCACGACAGGTCGGAAATATGTACCAAACCATCGATTCCATCTTCGATCCCTACAAAAATCCCAAAATCAGTTACGCTTCTCAAAGGCCCGCGAAGTACTGTTCCCATCGGGTACTTTTGAGCAAGCATGGTCCATGGATTTGGCTCACATTGCTTGATCCCGAGAGAAATTCGCTTGGTAGCTATGTCCAGATCTAAGACGATAGCCTCCACCTCATCACCGATGGAGACGAGTTTCGAAGGATGCTTCACGCGCTTTGTCCAGGACATTTCCGTTACGTGAACAAGACCTTCGATTCCAGGTCGGAGTTCCACGAACGCACCGTAGTCGGTGATGCTAACGATCACGCCGCTGACCTTCGTACCAACAGCAAAGTGTTGGTCTGCGTCGATCCATGGATCATCCTGAATCTGCTTCAGTCCGAGAGAAACACGTTCAGTAGGCTCATCAAATTTGAGAACTTTAACTCGTATATCTTGCCCAACACTGAACATCTCCGAAGGATGATTGAGTCGTCCCCAGCTCATATCCGTAATATGAAGAAGACCATCGATCCCTCCCAGGTCGATAAAGGCACCGTAATCAGTGATATTCTTGACCGTTCCGTCGAGAATCGCTCCCTCGGCCAATCGGTCGAGTGTTTGAGATTTTAGCTCGGTTCGCTCTTGCTCTAGGACCAAACGTCGGGAGAGGACGATATTGTTCCTGCGTTTGTTGTATTTGATTACTTTGAATCTGAACGTTTGTCCGATCAATTTGTCGAGGTTCCGAATCGGTCGTAAATCAACTTGTGAACCAGGCAAGAAGGCTTTGACCCCGATATCAACGGATAATCCGCCCTTTACTCGTGATACGATGACACCTTCAATGGTTGCATCTTCGTCTGCGGCTTTCGCAATTTCATCCCAAATTTTAACCCGGTCTGCTTTATCTTTCGACAGCCGAATCAATCCAGAGTCAGATTCACGTGCTTCGACCAGTACGTTGATTTCCTGGCCTGTCGAGACTTTTCGTTCGCCGTTGACCATTGGAAATTCATGAATGGGCACGTAGCCTTCTGATTTCGAGCCTATATCGACGATAACTTGGTCACGTTGTACGGCAACGATTGTGCCTTTAGTAATTTCGCCATCCTTTACCTCGTGCTGGAGGCTGCTTTCGAATAGGTCCGCAAAGGACATGGCGTCATTGTTGGTTGAGGGGTTATTTGTATTGGACATCACAGTTTAGATCTTCTTATCGGGTAGAGTCTCGAGACAATTCTTGTAACTTGTGGTGAAAAACCACGTCAGCACGGCCACGGCTCGCTTAGGTCGTCGATGTACAGCCACGGTACTCGACACACAAAGTGAGTCATAACTAGCAGACTTCGCTAAAGAACAATCTCCAACCCGCCCGAATTAGCGTGGGCGGACCGTAAGGGCCCGATCTGAGCTTGTCAAAGGATTTTGAGCAGGTTTCCACGCTGTTTTTCACTCCTCGAATGTTCGGCTTGAGCGACGACAAGAAAATATTCAATTTTCCCACCTCGGGGTGCTTGACGCTGGCCTAGTTATCCGTCATTCACGCCTCAGAAATTTTTATGGGGTCCATGTTGCGAAAAAAACTGCACAGTGTCGATTTGACACGGGATTTTGTCGCGGCTAGGCTCCTCTCGCATCAGAGGAATGGGAACTGCGCACGATGCGTACTTTCGCAAAACTGCGGCGCGGGAACAAACCCTGTATTCAAAGGATGTTGGTAACGAGTAATGGGCGAACTAAGTAATATTATTGAAATGGGCGGAGCAACGATGAAGGTTAACATCTTCTTTCTTATCGTCTCTGTCGCAATTTTCCTCGATCGATTGATCGCTGTGTATTTCAAGTTTAATGTCGACGGATCACGATTCATGGTTCAGATCGAAAAACTTGTAGCAAGCGATAATATCGATAAGGCTGTAAAGTTGTGCAACGCAGCACCGAAAGCTGCTCTAGCGCGAGTTTTGCGGGCCGGTCTATCGCGGTCGAACCGAGGAATTCTTGAGATTGGCAATGCTATCGAAGAGGAAACTCTCGCGGTAACTCCTGCAGTGATGAAAAGAATCTCTGCTCTATGGTCCCTAGCTAACGTTTGCGTACTCATCGGTCTCTTCGGAACCATCTTGGGTCTCATCAAAGCGTTCAAAGCAGTGGGTGCTGCTGACCCAGAGATGAAGTCTCAACTGCTTACGCAAGGTATCTCGGAAGCGATGTATCACACGGCCTTCGGACTCATGATTGCGATTATGTGTATCACCGGCCACTTGATTGTGAGCTCGAAAGCTCGGGCTATCGTTGAAGACATCGAATTGCACAGTCTCAAGTTGGAGAACATGCTCGCTCGACGTGCAGCTGCTCCACTGCCTGAAGGTCGATAGCATCCGCAAGGTTGCATCGAATATTTAAGAAATAGTTCGGAAGAGTATTTTTCAATGTCTTACGGTTCTGACAATCAGGAACAAGGCGGCCAAGCGTCGGGTACGGGAAGTCACGCGTATTCGCACTCTGAGGCCACTTACCTTCGCAAAAAACGTCGTCAACTTGTCGAAGAGCAAGAGATGGGTGAACTCAACATTGTTCCTTATCTCGACATCATGGTGAACTTAATTATGTTCTTGCTTGTTACACAAGCGACGATGGTCTCTCTTGGCGTGATTGATGTCACCGCCCCTAGTTACGCTGCGGCTGGCCCGGGCGCAGACGGTAAGTCTAAGGTAGACCCTCAGGCTGACCTTAAGCTTACGGTGGGCGTATCTAACGATGGTTATTACATCGCGGCGAAAGGCGGTGTTCTCGGAGACGCAAACAACAAAGAAGAAGTCACGGAGCAAACTAAGGATGGTGTTGCGAAGCAGCCTCCAACCATTCCGCTCGCGAATGGTCAGCATGACTACGCTGCTCTATCTCGAAAGTTGAGAAGCATCAAAACTGTGTTTCCAAAAGCCGTCGCGGTTTATCTAGCTGCAGACCAAAATATTCCTTACCAAGTGATTGTGAAAACTTTGGATGCGTCACGCAGTGATGACCAAGGTGAACTCTTTCCGGCCGTCGCCTTTTCGAGGCTGAGGTAATAGTATGTCGTATTCCGAAGGCACTGGCACTCGCGAAGATCCGGCAGGCGAAGTGATGTACGCGGCGACTCGTAAGCGTCGCCAAAACAGGCAGCGTCAGAAACATCATACAGATGATATCTCTGAACTGAACATCACGCCCATGTTGGACATGATGACGATTCTTTTGGTTTTCTTAATCAAAAGCTTCTCTACATCGAGCGATAACGTGAACGTGGCAAACCTGGTGTTGCCTCATTCAACAACAAAGCTGAACACCGAGGAAGCACTGCAGCTCATGATTACTGAGGACTCCATCCTTGTAGATCAGAAAGTTGTAACCAAGCTGCAGGCGGGCGGTATCATCCGTGCGGAAGATCTCCCCGATGGGCCCGGAGGCTATCTCATTCGACCATTGTATGATGCTCTGGAAGAACGCAGTTCGTATTTTAAAAGGATCGAAAGTAACGGTGGAAATGCATTTGCCGGGAAGGTCTCCTTGGTCGCTGACAAAAGCGCGCCATATGGTCTTATCTTTCGAGTGTTATATACTTGCGGCCGAGCGGAGTTTGGTAGATTCAAACTATTCGTTCAAAAGCCCCCTTGATGCGATCTCGGTGATCTCGGATACAACCTCAGCGAACGTTTTTCCATCGCTATCAACAACGACAGCATCATCTGCTGGCCTTAGGGGCGCAACTGCGCGAGCAGAGTCCCTAGCATCTCTTTCTCTAATATCAGTCAATATGTTTTCGTAGGAGGCGGAACCTCCTCTCTCTTCGATTTGCCGAGTACGACGCTTAGCGCGAGTTTCAGCGCTGGCCGTAAGAAAAACTTTAGTTTCAGCATCAGGGAAGACGACAGTACCAATATCTCGACCTTCCAAGACGGCTCCTTCCTTCGCCTCAAGGGCTAAACGCCGTTGGAGTTCCAATAAACCACTGCGTACCTTAGGAAGGACCGAGACCTTACTCGCCATGAGTGCAACGTCCGGTTCGCGTATCGCCGCACTCACATCCTCGCCGCTGAGACGCACGTTGTCTCCCTCAAAACTCATATCGAGTTGTATCGCCGCCTGAGCAATTTGCTCTTCTTGGTCTAAGTTATTACGTATCGCGAAAAGCGCGATAGTTCGGTAAATCGCGCCGGTATTGACATAACGATAGCCTAATCGCTGTGCCAGCGCTTTTGCTACGCTGCTTTTTCCTGCTCCCGCTGGACCATCAATCGCTAATATGCCCATTTTGCGTGTCTCCTTTACTAGATCAGAGTTTGAATAATCAAAGTGACCGAATCTTGGACTACATTATGAAAACGGCCCTCGGCAAGACTTCTCCGCGTCACCTACGGTGAGAAATGGCTCAAAGGCTTGTATTGCCGCGCGAGCTGTTCTACCGATTAACTTACGGTGTTTCCACACGATCCGAATGAACCAAGATTCGTCACGTGGCTTAGAAATCCACGCGTTCGAAGAACATTACTCCTCGGGGTATTGTGGCTTTTCATTGCGGGTGTTTTATTTCGGTTCCGTTCGCAGTTGCTACCATTCGGTTTGGCAGTCCTTCTCGCTTTTATTATCGAGCCGGCAGTCGCATGGCTTAGTTCGCAACAATTACGAGGCCGCCCGGTGAGCCGAGTATCTGCCGTACTTGGCTTGTACGTATTAATTGCACTCATTACCTACCTCGCAACGGCTCTCACCCTCCCCCAATTTGGAACAGAAATAGCGAAGATTGGAGATGAACGCACTCAGATGATCCGAAACGTAAAGAAATTTTCGAATACGGCAGTTGAACGCATCGAAACGCTTGCGGTGAAAAATAATATCTCATTCGACCGTCAAGAGTTCAATCAAGCCGTGGGTCGAAACATCGAAAACCTGTCGCAGGAACTGACAAGTAATGCTGCAAAACTTCTCACCGCAGGTAAAAATTTCGTCGCCGGTATATTCGTGGTTGTCTTCGGTAGCTTCCTTGTTCTTATGCTCACAGCATTTATCAGCATAGGCAAAACAACAATCGAAGACTTCGCAGTTTCGTTGGTTCCTCCCGAATATTATGACAGTTACGAATCCATCGCCGCAGAAATGTCTCGTGGACTCGCAGGTGTTGTTAGAGGTCAGGTTCTAATCTGCCTTACCAACGGTGTGCTTACTCTGGTGGGACTGCTCATTCTGGGTGTCAGATTTCCATTCTTACTCGGGACTTTGGCGGCTGTCTTTTCCCTGATTCCGATCTTCGGATCTATCATCTCAACGATCCCAATTGTTCTTATTGCGCTCACGCAGTCTCTCACGCTGTCAATTCTTGCCCTGCTCTGGATCATTGGGATCCACTTGATAGAAGCGAACTTCCTCAATCCGAAAATTATGGGTGATGCTGCCAAAATTCATCCCGTTATCGTAGTCTTCGTTTTGGTGGTCGGCGAAACGACCGCTGGTCTAATAGGAGCCTTATTCGCTGTCCCTATCGCTTCCGTGGCGCTCACATTCTTCAAGTTTATTCATGCACGAGCGCTACAAGATGTTCCGAAAAGAAGTCTGAGTCGCGCAAGGAGCAAAGGGTAAAAACCCTTACAATTAAGGGAACCCGCAAGTAGGTTCTCGACAAGATCCTTAAATTGGTGGAACCTAGGGACGTTGATTTCAACCGTCGAAAAAGTTCTGTTTCTCAAGTCCGTTGACCTTTTTCGTCAGATTCCCGGCGACGACTTGGTACGAGTGGCTGAGATTGCTGAGCAGATCACCTTCAATAGAGGTGATGAGTTAGTCGTCGAAGGTGAACCAGGAGAGTCGATGTATCTGCTTGTCGCTGGCAAAGTTGAGATCATCGTAGGCGGCGAAGTCCTGGTAGAGTTTGGGGAAAAAGAGTGTGTGGGAGAACTCGCTATTCTAGACTCTGAACCACGCAGTGCGACCGTTCGCTGTAAAGAGCCCGTCGCTGCTCTAAAAATCGAACGCGAAGAATTTTATGAACTCATGATCGAGAAAACGGAGATCGCTATAGGAATGATCAAAGTATTGACTCGACGTATTCGAGAAATGACGACCAAAACGAGCAGAGCAAATAGCCAACCCGGCTAAGCATAATTCGCGTTTGCAACGCCCCGCTTATATAACATTTTTCTCGATACACATGTCTTGCGGTGCTTTACCATGCGATAGTGCTGCTGGTGCGTTCGACGAATTTCCAAATTCTCTCGGGGCCGCTTCTAGCTCTTGCACTTTTGGCCCTTTCTTGCGGTGATAATACGAATGTCAACGAACTCAGTTCAGAACTTGTTTTGCCTCCTGCAGACCTAGAACTCGAGGATGCGTATGTTGGCTATGAAAAAAGCTATTTACTTTCCATCTCCACGAAAGGTGAACTGCCACTGAATTTTCAAGCACAAATATTTTCAAGAGCTCAAATCTTTCAGTGGACACCTATTGTCGGAGCGATACCTGCCAATGGGAGCATCCCTATCACTGTTTCCGTGACTCCAGACCGCTTAGGTACGTTTGAGGCAATACTCATAATCCAAACAGATGCGACCCGTGGTCAACCGGCTGCGCGGGTCAATCTTAGCCTAAATGCGAAGCTACCTCCTGACTGTGAAGATGGCAACGGATGCACTCTCAATCGCTTTAATACACGACTTCAAAAATGTGAAACTGAATTCCGCGAAGGCTTTTGTGATGACCGCAACCTTTGTACGGAAGGAGATAAATGCATAAACGGAGAATGCATCGGCGAAGCTATCACCTGTGACGATGATGATTTTTGCACCGACAATGTTTGCAATCCTACCGTAGGCTGCGTTTTTCCACCGACCCGTTCATGTGATGACAACAACCCATGTACAATAGACCGCTGTCTTGCTTCTCGTGGATGCGAGCATGAAAATGTCGAAAACGGAACCTTGTGTGACGATTTTGAAATATGCACCACCGCAGACGTTTGCTTTGCGGGTGTCTGTAGAGGCGTCAACATTCCGGATGGAACTCCGTGCGACGATGGTGACCCCTGCTCAAAGAACGAAGTTTGTGCCGATGGCGAATGTATAGATGACTCTTATACTCCGCCAGACTTTCTCGATATCAAGTTTGAAACGGAGGTAGAGAATCTGAATCATCAGGCGAGTCAGAATCCTATCGTCGATAATGAAGGAAATATATTCCTTGGGACCCAGCTCGGTGTAGTCGCTCTCGACACCTGTGGTGATGTGCTGTGGAGAAATGACAACATTGGAGCCAGTTTTTGGAAAGAAGCTTCTTCTCTTCCCGGGGTACTCTACCTCCCCCTTCAAGACTCCATTGTCGCTGTTGACGCGATTTCCGGAGAAGAAATATCACGAGTGCCCGCGACAGCTCTCACTTCGTCGACGAGCACCATTGTCGCCTCATTCGTCATACAGAACATGGTCGTTTCAGGTGCAGGCAACCTGCTTGTTTCCCTGTATGACTCACATATCGACACGACGATCGTTCATGAACTGGACCCGATTGTCATGCAAGCCAGTGAGATCGACCGGTTCACGGGTTACAGAAGCGACAATTTAGCGGTAACCGAAAATGAGGAACTCATTGCGACATTTGTTTCAACGACCACCACCTCGTCCGCAACGAAGAATAGAGAAGAACTTTTCATTAAGTACGACCTTAGAAATCGAGGCATTACTTGGACCTCAACCTCATCAACCCCCTTGGAACGCCCCGGTTTTTTGATACCAGGTATAGGTTCCCATTTGTATAGCTCTGGAGGATTCATTTACGACACGATATCAAGCTCTATATCATCCGTTTTTCGGCGCCGAGCCGCCGGGCAGGAGCCAAACCGTGGAGGTGTTTCTGCTGATAGTGATCGTATTATCTGGCTTGAACAACAAACTTCGGAAATGACGACAGAGGACGTATTTCGGGTGATATCAACTTCTACCCAGGGCGATATCATATGGGAACGAGAATTAGCCGGCGATATTACGGAATGCTTCCCCGCGGTCGGACGCTTCGGTGATATCTTTATCGGAACAACTGAAGGTGAACTTGTGGGGCTCCGGCGTGATGGAACGAATCTCTTGAGCTATCCGAGTGGAGCAGGCAATATAGCTTCCATGGCTACTAATCCCACCCTCAGCCCGCAAGGAGTCCTCGTTTTTTCAAGCGGAAACAAGGTTGTCGGGATACAAATTTTTTCTAGTCTCGCTCGCTCAGCGTGGCCTCGTTTCCGGCATGATAATTTGTCGAGTGGGCATCAATGACTCAACTTTATGCCAAAGTGCTGATTAGTTGCTGCTTACTATTGGCAGTAGCACTCGCACCTGCTTGTAATTGTGGGGACAGCAATCTTGGGGAACTATCCTCTCGATTCTCAGTGACCCCTGAAATCTTACGGATTCCTTCAAAACCTGTCGGTGTGAATTCGACCGCAAAGCTGACTCTCGTAAACTCCGGGGAAACAGTTCTAAGCATTATCGAAACAACGGTGACGTCGACGATTGTTAAACTAGACCTTGATATTCCGCAAACTCTAGCACCCGCAGAAAGTATCGTAATCACTGTTACAGCAAACGCTGAGCAGGTCGGAATTCACGAAGCAAATGCTGTTTTTCGAACCGCAGATAATGGTCCACGAGCTAACGTCTCTTTCATCTACGAATCAGTCCCAAAACCTCCTTGCGATGACGGAAATGTATGCACACTAGATTTATTCGATATAAATACCGAGACGTGCTCACATCGCTATATAGACGGTGTTCCATGTGCGTCAGCAGATAAATGCATCATCGAAGCAACGTGCAACCAAGGTGTATGCCGAGGTGAAACAAAAGTTTGTGATGACAAGAGTCCATGCACAAAAGACTTTTGTCGACAGATTGACGGAGTATGTATCTTTATTGAGAACGACGAGGCTTGCGACGATAACAATCCCTGCACAAACGATGTTTGTTCCTCAAACGGCTGCGCAAACCCTCCGACAGAGAACGGCGCTCCTTGCGATGACGAAGACACATGTACGAGCCTTGACGCCTGTTTCAATGGCACATGCATTGGCCGAGGAACAAATGAGAACGGGATATGCGACGACCTTGACTCTTGCACTGAGAATGATCGCTGTGTCGATGGAAAGTGCGTCGGTACGTCACGCATCAATGGGAAACAAGAAGGAGAAATCGTCTTCGATTACAGACTCAACCCTTGGCCCGATGCATTTGTTCACAGGCGAGAGGTAAGCTTGAGTGATGACCAAATTGCGTATCTTCTAGACCACCACCCTCTCGAGCCGCCACAAGGTATGGCACATGTTATTTCGACGATGAAACAGTGCGGTACACCCGACTACGAGTTTTCGTATCAACCACCAGACGGACTTGTATATGTCAGATATGTACGAAGAGAGATGCAGCTCCAAATCGATAACACTCTCCGCATCTGTGTGGGAGTGCGTCAACTACCGGAGAATGGCTATTCTGCGCAAACTACAACATATTTATTAGACCGAAACGGCCAATCCATCGCTTCTCAAGTGCGCACCAAAGGCGGTGAGACAGGTCGTTCTTTATTACCAGACGGTTCACACGTATACGGAATAGTCTGGCCTCTCACGGAAGGAGCACCCACCGAAGCACAGCCCGCTCTGCAAAACCTCCTTATTGTTAGAGAAGCACGTTCAGGCCAAATACTATGGCAACACGAACGGACATCTCTAGATTGGGCCGAGTTTCTCGGCGTTGCTGGCCCCCGTGTATTGTTCTGGTCAAATTTCCGATTCGGAGCGCTTGACTTAAACACAGGTGCAGCCGTTTGGACCCAGCCAACAAACTTCATCGCGAAGGAAATGGCTCTTTCAACCCAACTCAATCTCGGCGTTGCACGGGTCGGGATGGAATACCAAAATTCGCAGATATTAGGCGTTGAACTTCTAAATGGAAGAGAAGTGTTCGTCTTTCCAGAAACGGAGGACCTAACCTATCTCCCTCGAACAGACCCGGTCATCTCTCCAGACGGACGAATCATCGTCCTCATGCAGAGGAGCCGGATGACCCCCTTTATTCCGCTAGGGCTCGACTGGGTTGAACTTGAGCCCGATGGAGAGGTTAGAAGTACAACACCGCTACCTTACACTTTCCCGGCCGGTTGGGAGTCTACCCGCGTCGAAGACGACCCTTACATCGCTATCGCTGACGATGGGGTTGGATACGTTGGATACGGTGATCAATTTTGGGCTGTGAACCCGGGTGGCAACGTGAGATGGACGGTCACTTCTACCCTCGCAAATGGCTTCACGGGTACTGCCCCTTTGCTTCGAGAGAATAATACGCTTTTGGTCACTGACGGTAACAGAAGAATTTTAGGTATCCGGACGAATGGCGCTAAACTTGCCCAGGACGGTTGGCCCACCTTCAGGCATGATAATCGGAGAACGAATTTTACGCCATAAATGCAGCCAAGAGCCTAGTTCTTATTACGCTCTTGCTCCAACAAAGCTTCGATGAGATCGAGCTTCGCAGAGGCGGCTTCCAGGTTCTCTAGAATGAGCAAGTCGGCTGCATGGGCTGCTTCACGATTAATCTCAGGTGTCATCTTGATTCCTTCTGACTCCAACTGGCTCATCAAAGTCCGCACTTCGCGATAACGTAATTTCAGTCTTTGCTCAGCAACTTTCGGGTCGAGGACACCAATCGTTTCTCCGTCGGTAGACTTCCTGGTAGATAAAAGAGCGACTGTCGTTCCAACAAAAACCGCCAGCAAAAGGCCGAAAGCCAGGGTTGTCCAGTAAACATTGGTCTTTGATAGTACAACTCGTGAGCTTGAGCCCCGCATTTCAGGCACCATTCGCTCTGATGCGGATTGCTGGGTCGATTTCCGGCGACTACCAGAAGCACTTGGCTCCGGCGAGGGTTCTGAAATTTGGGCTTCAGAAATCTCGTGCTCTTGCGAAGAGGATACTGAATCACTACTTGGACGCGCTACGAATGGGTCATTTTCAAGACGATGATTCGCTTCGTGTTCGTAGGTATGTTGTTGAGGACTGGTAATTTGTCTCGCCTCAATGCTTCTTTCTGCACTGCTATCAACAAAACCAGGCAGCTCGCCGGAGACGGAACTAAGGCTTGGTTCCGGTTCGTCTTCCATTTCATGGCCTGACAATGAAAAAAGTTCGCTAGGTATCAAATTAGAGCTTTCAGCATCGTGATGCGTAATCAACTTGGTCTTAATTGTTTCCTTCGGAGATTTCTGAACGTGTTCAAGGCCCAGAAGTTCAGCCTTCTCTGAGTGTTGAGCAAACAAGTTGAGCGCTTCCGCTGGTTTCGCGAGCAATGTCTCCTCGTCAAGATCGGCGTCCTCTTCGTCATAACCCATTTGCTCGCCAAACGGACTGGAGTTTCCTTCAAGACGACTCTCAGAGCGAGCAGTCGCAAGAACTCTCGTGCCCTCAGCTCTTCCAAGAGCCTGAGACGTATCCAAGTTTACAATGGCGTCAAATTCCTTCAGCTCGCTTTCTTTTTCTTCTTCAAACAGCGCTGAAAGCCACCTTCCAACTGATGCATGGGGAAGTAGCAGTTTGTAACGACCTGCAGCATGCTCAACCCTTCGCATCAAAGACCCTGCATCACTTGGTCGCGCAATGAGGTCGGGAGAAAGCATGCTATTAATTGTCGTAATAAACCATGGAGGCAAGTCAGGCCTTAAGTCTGCCAATGGCTTTGGTTTACTCTTCAGTGCTTTAACCAACACCTCAGCAGCCGTTCCTTGATACGGGGCGACACCGGTTAAGACTCGATACATGACCGCGCCTAAGCCGTAAATATCCGAAGCTGCGCTTGCAGGTTCGCCGCGGATCAATTCCGGCGCAAGATAATGAGGAGTACCAAGTATCTCGCCGTGTTGGGTGAGTGCGCTTTGAGTGTCGAGTTCAGATTTCGCCAATCCAAAATCCGCAAGTCGCGACATCCCATCGTAACCAACAAGAACGTTGCCGGGCGTGATATCACGATGCACTAAGCCCATCTTTTCACCGTCGGGTTCGCGAGCAGTGTGAACATATGCAAGGCCCGATAAAGTATCGAGCAGTACACGAATTACAACTGCAAGAGGCGCACCTTGCCCTCGCTCTCGAAGGCGATCACCAATAAATCCTGTATCCTTCCCGGGTATAAGCTCACTGGCAACATAAAGTTGCTCATGAACCGAGCCGACATCCAAAGTTGCAACAATGTTCGAATGAAATAAACGGACTGCTAGACTCGCCTCGCGACGAAAACGTTCAGCGAAATTAGGGACTCGAGCAACATCGGGTCGCAATCGTTTAATCGCCGCTAGGGGACTGTCCTCCCATGGCGTTCTCGCAACATAAACTTCGCCCATTCCGCCGCGCCCGATCGCGCGGAAAATCAAAAACTTGCCGAATTGTTCGAAATTTTCCGTCAAGTGATGCCCCTGAGCTTAGGCGGTCATTCTCCAGTTAGGGACCGTCAGTGGCGACAACCACTCGGCCTTCAAGAAGAAACCAAAGATTCTCTGCTTGCATCCTTTGGAGGTCTTCCTCTGAGACAGTCACTTCCGTTCCGGTCACGTTCAAACCCGTCGCCCGAATCACCAGGGGGTTGTCTCCAACTTTTTGGTCTTTCTTCGCGCCCTCGATTGAACGTGTGTACGACGCCGTACCAAAGTTCCTGAAAAAATTCGGTTTCACATATTCACCGGAATAAAGCGCTGTACCATCAGGTTTCAAAACCTTGAATATCAAAGCCGGCTTTGCCTTAAGACCAACTGCATCTACAATCAAGCCAGTGAATTGACGTTTGCCCGCTGTTCTCAGAGGTTTTTGTTTGTCTGGCGGAGCGAGTACCATCGCGAGTGCACCATCTAACGGACACTTAAGGACGACATCCACTCCATAATCAGAAAAATAACGAGTATCTGAAGTCTTACAATTTTGCACGATCGACTCAATTTGCGTACGAATCGGTTTTGAGGACAATTTCGACGATGCCAATACATCGCCACTGAGTCGAAGGCCGTCGAGTGCTTTGAGTAGGTTTTTACGAGCAGCGAGAGTCGCAGCCTTTTCAGACGCTTGGCGAATAGCCGCAACGTTAGGAAGTGTCTTATCTGGAGACCCACTTCCCGTGGCAATAATCGTCTTTTCCGTCCAGTTTACTTCTCCTTGAGTGAGACGCTCGGTAACGGTATCGTCTTGGGCCCAAGCCTGACTGCATCCCAGGATCACGAAGCCAAAAACCCCCAACTTACATAGGCGCGCCGATAAAGAAATCACGTACGGTAGTCCTCCTTAGTCCGCAGAAGGAAACGCTTCCACGTGCGTCTACAGGTACCATGAAAAATCTTCTCACTCCATGTCTGGTCGCGCTTTTCGCACATTTACGCACAATATGATTTACCCTTTGCTCCTTTTTTCTGAGACAACGAGCCAGCCCTCGCCTTCTCGCAGGAGCTTCCTCAAATTCAACGACATAACGACCAGGTTGCTTTGACGTAGGTCGAGAGCGGGAGTATTAAAATAGGGCCTAGGCACCTCACTTTTTTCCATGAGTAGCACGATTTATCTGCGCCATTCGAATGGCGAACCCTTAGGTCCGGTTTCAATGCAATCTCTTGAGGTACTGTATGATTCACATATCATCGATGAGAGAACTCCAATCTCTCAAGATGGTCGCAACTTCCATCGACTCGAACAAGTCCGCCCGGTAATCACTCATCTAAGACAAGTTAAAGAGCAATTGAACCAAGGAATTGACGTGTGGTCAGAAACGTCGAGACCAAGTGACTTTCTTCAATCAGAGAAAACGCAAACAGCGGCTCCCTCGATTTTGATGACGGAGAATGAATTCGATTTCAACACGACCTCACCAGTGAAAGTTATGTTCAAGTTAGCCGTTGCGAGACGAACGGGTACCCTCGCCGTCAAACTCGAAAAAGGCATGCTTTATCTTTACTATCGCGACGGTAAAGTGGTCGATGTTAACGCTGAACTAGAAGCCCGGAAACTCAGCTCTTACCTCGTTAAGAATAAAATTTGTGACCAAAGTGCAGTACGGACCGGTCTCGAGAGAGCTCCCCAAATGGGTGGCGACCTAGGAACTGCCCTTATCGCGCTGGGTCTTGTTCAACCTCATGAATATGTTACGCATTACGTGACCTGGGCAAAGTCACTTGTAGGATTCGTTGTCGCTCAAATCTCGGGGAGCTGCTTTTTTTCGGAGGAAGACGTAAAGGCGCCTGCCATTCCTTTGGGGCTTGATCGCTTCAAGGTTCTTATAGATGCGGTGCGGCTTGGCTTCACGGAAACAGAGTTATCGAAATTACTCTCCATCAAGAAAAACTGTCTTCTTATTCCAGCGCACGCAGACGGTGCGACAATAGAGGAGTTAAAATTAGATTCGCGGGAACTCCGGGTCTATCGTGGTATCGATGGAACAACAACCTACGGAGAAATAGTGAGCAAGGCTCGCGAAAAAGCCGGCTCCGTAGTTCGTTGTGTGTATCTAATAACAGAACTAGGCTACGTTGTGTTTGGTGAACCTCAAGATGAACCAAAAGCCCTCGAACCAGAAGTTCAGGAATTACTGGATTTATACGAGTCATTAAAATCCCAAAACTACTATGAGATTCTGACGATCACCTCTAAATCTACAGACGAAGAAGTTCGAAACTCCTATATGAAGCTGGCTAAGAAATATCATCCTGACACTGTGTCCCATTCAAGCTCAGAAAAAATCGTAGAAACAAACAACAATATTTTTGCCCTCATCCAGGACGCATTTGAACAAGTTGATACGCAAGAAAAACGTTCGAATTACGATACAATGCTTAAAGCAGGCGTAACAACGAAAGCGGATGAACAAAAACTAGTACAGTCAATACTTGAAGCCGAAAATCTATTCACCAAAGCGCAAACTTATGTAAGAACTCACCAAGTCCATATGGCGATTGAGGCTCTTGAGCAGGCAATACGTCTCAAGTCCGATGACCCAGAGTTTGAGACGCATCTTGCCTATTATAAGTTTCTTACCCAAAAAGAGGACCAAAAAGGGGCTGCCGTCCGAGCGGTCAATGCGATTGAACGACAGCTTCGCAAGCAGCCAAACATGGCTTCGGCGCACCTTTTTCTAGGGCGGCTACACAAGCTCAACGACGACCTTAAGAAATCGGTAAGCCACCTCGAAAAGGTTTTAAGTATCGATCCCAATAATCTTGAAGCGAAGAGCGACTTACGACTCGTAAAGATGAGGCTCCAAAAATCGAAATCTCGTAAAGGAATTTTCTAGTGCAATCTCGAAACAGAGGTCAGCATGGTCCTAAGAAGGCAGGAACACAATGAAAAGCAACCTAAGCAAATTAATATTACCCGTTATATTGGTTACAACCGTTTCCTGTAGCGGAGAGCAAGGGCCACCGGGAATATCGGGGTCAGGCTGCAGTGTCATTGAGGACACGGAAGAAGAAACTATCACCGTGCGTTGCTCAAATGGCTCCCAAGCGACTGTTTCCGCCGGGACAACTGGCACCCCGGGTCGAGATGGAATCAGCTGCTCGGTCATTCAACGAGGAAACGATCAAGTCCTGAACTGCACGGACGGCACCTCGGCGGTAATCAACGGAAACACTGGGGGTTCTGGTGGAGGAAGTTCTTGCGAGGTTAAGACGTTTGCGACCGGTTTCAATATCTCCTGTTCAGATGGAACATCGATCACAAAACTCGACAGTCCTGCGATCAATGCTGGAGGAGCTCACACTTGTTATTTGGACACAAATGGCAAAGCTACGTGTTGGGGCAAGAATGATATGAGTCAATCGCAACCCACGACTCAGCGTCTTATCACTTATGATGTGGGGATGAACCACGCCTGTGGAATTACAGATACAAACCAAATCGCGTGCTGGGGTAACAATATGATGAACCAAGCCACACCGCCGAGCTCAGGCTCATATAGCCACGTCAGCTGCGGCGGCAACCACTGTTGTGCACTTGAATCTTCAGGCAAAGCGACATGTTGGGGAAGGGACAATGAAGGTCAAGTGACCAATACTCCTGATTCCGTTTCATTCCTCTCACTCATATCTATGGCCAAAACAAGCTGCGGTTTACAGCTCGACAATACGGTGGTGTGCTGGGGAGACAACTCTAATAGCATCGCCACGCCCCCCTCCAACACATTCACAAAGATTCACGGTTGTGCCAGTCATGCTTGTGGGATCACAACCTCCGGAACGATTGAGTGCTGGGGGGCCGACTGGCCCGGCAACCAAAACACCTCACCTAACGGAGACGACTACATTGATATTTCAGTGGGTGCGAACAACGGGTGTGCGATCAACCGCAGCGGACAAATTTCGTGCTGGGGCGACGATACTCGAAATCTCGTTTCGAATGCGCCCAGCGGAGTATTTACCTCCATAGCTCTCGGCGGTATGGGTCATGCGTGCGCAATTAGTTTTACCGGCGAAGTCGTATGCTGGGGAAATAACGAAATGGGGCAAAGCACAGTGCCTAGCTCACTCTAACTCTCTTTCGTCAGTGTCCTTCATTGCGCGCACGCCCTTCACGTTCACAAAACGGGTCATCAGTTCTACCGCTTTTCGAGGCCGGCTTTTCTCCGCGTAGATATGAGCGGCGTAATACAGAACCTCCGGAAAGCTGTCCACGAAGTCCTGGTTATCTAATACCTCATTGATCAAGAACGCCGCATCAGTAATGCGTTGGTCAAGTAAACAAAGATATGCGTACAAAAACCGGTGCGCTGGCCCCATTTTCTCGAATCCGTCGGGAAAATCTGCCAACTCTAACGCTTTTTCTTCCTCACCATTGACTAGTCGCCGAAGTACTTTCGCGTATCGAAGACTATTTCGAGTTTCCGGAAGATCGAGAACGACCGTTTGGTCAAAAGCGCCCTTAAACCAATCCAAAATAGCTTTCGTTCTCTTTAAAGAAGCTGCGGATGTCGAAGACGTCTCCACCTGCGAGTTTTCAGCTCTTGAAATAAATGACTGAGTATCAAGGCGGCGCCCCTGTCGCAGAAGTCTTTCCGCTCCTCGCGCAAGCGTCGAAGGAGAATTAAAATCAAAATGAGCAAAAAAATCGGGAAGTTCGTCGATTCGTCTGCCCGCAATTTGATCAACGAACGGTAACCTTGCATCCTTTTGAGAATACTCTAGTAAGTCTCGAGGCGCGCCAAACTCTATCATTGCATTATCGTCCGTATTGAGGGGGCCGTGCCCAATTCGCTGAACGAGTTTTTCTCCACCGGACACAAAAAGACCAAACAAGTCTTCTGGCTCGTGTACCTCTGCACGTGCTAATTCGTCTCGAAACCGCTTATCCGCCAATGCAGCGGTAAGTCGCTGTTTGTTAAATGTAATTGGCTTTCGTGAACCAAGCAGCAACGTGTCATTGCTCGTTGGATTCGGGCTGAACACAACTACTTCAGGAAAGACGGACTGGAACGTTCTTAAGATGGCGTGAATATTCTTGGGCGATAGCTCGTAAAGCTGTAACCACTGCAGGAAGACACCGTCTTCTGCCAACCTTTGTTTCGCAATGTGGAAAAAATCCTGAGTAAATAAGCTGGAAGCACCGCTCATCCAAGGATTCGACGGCTCGCTAATGATCACGTCATACTCGGCTTCATGAGTTAAAAGATAATTTCTTCCATCATCAACAATCGCTTCATACCGATCGTCTTTATACGGCTGGTGATTCACATGACCGAAATATGTGTCCGCGGCTTCAAGGACAGCGCTCTCTAACTCAATAAGTTTCACACTTTTGACTGGAGCCTGAAGCGTAGCACCTGGCGTTACTCCGGAACCGTAGCCGATAATTAAAATATCCTCTGGGTTGGGTGCAACCAAGATGGGCAAAAGGCCTGATAAAACCTGCGTCGGCATGTCACCATAATCGCTAGCGTCGACCTTCCCGTTGACTTTCAGCCATACACCGCCCTCTCCGTCCGCCTTCTCGACCGTTACTGTCGTAGAGATGCCATCTCGGTGATAAATCAGTTTACCGCCTGCTTCCCATCCATCCGCGAATACACTGCGTGCGAGATAAATCCGAAATAGTCCAGAGGTCCAAGAAGAGACATCCCATCGCGGTAATAAAAGCACGACGCATACGCCGGCTGTCGCAAAGGCATAAAGAAACTTATCCTTCTTCTTGGAAGATGCCGAGAGAAGAACGCCCAGTAAAATACTGATGATCGCCGAACCAAAAAGCCCATTTTGGACACCGACAAGAGGAAGTAGCAAGAAGCCACCTGCGAAGGAGCCTACAATCGCGCCCACAGTATTGTAGGTGTAGGCCTTGCCCACAAGCGGGCCTGCTTCAATTTCATTATTCTCGAAGGGTTCGCTGTTATTCATGTCTTGCTGAATTGCTAGTATTTTGACGACCAACGGCATGACTGAACCAAGCACCAAAGTCGTCGGAAGCATGACTACAGACGCGATAGCAAAATTCGCAAAGTAAAGGCCGCTGGTTGTAAGATCGTTGTCGAGTGCAACGCGATGTAACCAAAAAGGTAATTTATCGACAAAAATAGTCCCCAAAACAGCAAGAATCCCAATAACTACCTGAATTCGGGCAAAACCGGCCACGGGCCTTTCTATTCGGTCCACATAGCGAGTCATTACCGCTGCCCCACCCGTGAGTCCTACCAAAAAAGTAAGAAGGATTAGGGTGAATGCATACGTGCTCGCTCCAATGACCACACCAACAGCGCGTGTCCACAAAACTTGCAAAGCCATCGCCGCTGCTCCTGAAAACGCAAAACAGAGCACGACCAGCCTCGCTTCATGACGAGAAGGATACTCTATGAGGTCCGCTCGAAACTCCCGGAAGACGTCACCTATTTCGTCCTTTTCACGCGGTAAAAGAAATTCACCTCCACGTACGAAAACTCCCACGAACACAAGTGCAGCAGCACACAAGTCCATAGAGGCTGCAATATACACAGACGTCTTCATCCCCAATTGAGGAATCAAAAAGAAGCCTCCAAGGGCAGCCCCAATAACCGCACCAAAAGTATTGGCCGTATAAAGCACCCCAACTTGGGTGGCCATCGTATCCGATTTTCGCACAATCCCTTGCGCAAGCGCGGGCAATGTCGCTCCCATAGCCGTTGTTGGGATAATCAAAACCAGCGCAACAAGAATAAACCTTAGAAGACTGTAGCCCCAAAAACCGAGCAAATCACTTGAAACAATACTCGCCTGAATACTCGGTAATAATGACAATAAGAACGGTACAAAAAGCCCATATATACCGACGACGGTCTCTAATAGTGCGAACGTCAAAAAGGGATTTTTGAGATTGGGCGCTCGCTTTCCCATCAGATAGGCACCGAACGCCAGCCCTCCCATAAAGGCTGTCAATGTCGAGGAGACAGCTAGAGCAGATGCTCCAAAAACATGCCCAAGAAGTCTCACCCAAATAACTTGTAAGACGAGTGCCGCGGCTCCCGAGAGAAGGAAACAAAAGCCGATCAACATGTTTCATCTCGTTGAAATAATGAACACATGGCGTCTGGACATCCTACTTGGATTCAACAAGCCTGCCTTGCTCCATCACCAAACGGCGAGGCATATGCTCAGCTAACTTTGAGCTGTGAGTTACGAGTACAATCGTAAGTCCCGTCTCGGCAGACATTTCGTCTAACAGCGCGTGAATCCCACTTGCACTCTTTTCGTCGAGGTTACCTGTAGGCTCATCAGCCAGCAGAAGTTTCGGCTGTAAAACGACAGCTCTGGCGATCGCCACACGTTGTTGTTCCCCACCGGAAAGCTCGCCCGGGCGATGGTCAACACGGTGAGACAAACCTACTTTATCTAGCATCCTTCGAGCACTCTCCTCAGCTTCGGAGTTACTACGCCGCTGAATCAACGCCGGCATCATAACGTTTTCGAGCGCAGAAAACTCAGGCATGAGATGATGAAATTGAAAACAAAACCCGATAGTTCGATTACGGAAGGCTGCAAGGCCGGAACTATTATAATGAAACACGTCTTCGCCTTTGAATAAGATCTGACCTGCACTCGGCGTATCTAAGGTTCCAAGCACGTGAAGGAAAGTCGATTTGCCAGAACCAGATGCACCCGTAATCGAGATTCGCTCGCCTTCGTGGATATCGAGTTCCAAGCCCCTTAAAACTTCGATCTCACGTTCATCTAACCAATAACTTTTTTTAAGGTCTCGTATTTGAATAAGTGCGTCACTCACCTCGTAGTCCCTCCACTGGTTTCAAAGCCGCCGCTGCCATCGCTGGATATATTGTAGCTAAATAAGTGACAATTATCGCTGAAACACCGATTATCGTAATTTCTAACCAATCCATGACTACGGGCAATTGGTCTATGTAGAAAATATCCTTATCTAATTTCAGACCATAATTCTCGATAAGCCAACACGTAGTAACACCCACAGCCAGACCTAGGACCGCGCCACCCACGCCAACAATCAGCCCCTGAACCACGAAAATTTTCATAATTGATGATTGAGACGCACCCATCGATTTCAAAATAGCAATCTCTCTACCTCGTTCGAGAACAATCATGACGAGCGTTGAAACAATGTTGAATGAAGCAACGAGTACAATGAAAATAAGCACGATGAACATTGCCAATTTCTCAAGCAAAAGCGCGGAGAACAGTTCTTTATTCATTTCTCGCCAATCTTTTACTCCATAAGGATGGCCTCCGAGCTTTCGTTTGACCGTTTCTACGACCATACCCGTATTGTTGATTTCCCGTACTCGCAATTCAACGCCCGACGCTTTTTTTCGTAGGCCGAGGAAACGCTGTGCACGTTTCATTTCGAGATACGCAAATTTGGAGTCGTACTCGTACATCCCGGAAAAAAAGATGCCCGCAACTTTGAAGCGCCTAAGTTTTGGCTGAGGGCCGGTCGGGCCGATTTCTTCAGATGTGGGAGAGACAAGACTTACAATAGAACCGACATCAACGCGTAAAGTCCTTGCTAACTCACGTCCAATCACGACGCCGGGAAGTTTTTTTGTCCTCCTCTTTTCTGAGACCACGCTGTCTACCGGCTCTCCCGGAAGCTTAGCGGCGGTGCTTGTATTCGAATTTCCACCGGTCGGCCAAAAAGTACGAAAGCTAGGGATCTTTTCTGGTCTTGTGAGATAGTCCAAGCTTCCTCTTTCCATGTTTTTTCGTAGATCAACATGAGCTTCGCTATCGGGGTCTAGGCCTTTTACCAAAACACCTGAAAGACCGCCATCACTCGAGATCATCCCTTCACCCATCACAAAAGATGCCACGGTGTATACTCCGTCTAAAGACTGTAGTTTTTTCTCTACTTCAGCATATTCTATAAAATCGTCGCCTTTCTTTTGCACAACAATATGTGAATGCGCCCCTAAGATTTTTTCTTTCAGATCTTCCTCGAAGCCTGTCATTACCGATAAGACAACAACCAGCGCCATGACTCCTAGAGCTACACCAGAAACGGAAATGAGCATAATACTACCTACTGCATTCTTCGTAGAGCCGCGTTGCTTGGTTTTTTTTGAGATCAAACGACGCACAAGCTGAAGAAGGATGTAGCCAATACCTGCTAAGCCGAGAAACATGAGAACATCTTTGACTTTGAACTGAGAGCGAAGAAAGCGTCGTCCCACCAATAGTTCGTAAGCAAAGCCCGTATCCACCGCTCCAGAACCTGCCAAAAGAAAACCAATGCTAGCCCCCACCGACAAGAAACAAAGGGCAATTAGTGACGGCACAACCGCCAGCAATACCAAGATCTGTTCTTTGGGTATATTGAACGTCTTTAAGGTTTCAACACCATATGTCGACGACAACATTGCCAAACCGAGACCAAAAATAACCGCAATCATAGTGCATTCAGCGAAAGCGACACGACGAAGCCACGCCGCGGTCACAAATCCAGACACAGAAAAAGCCACGATCGCCGAAAGCACTATTCCTGCCTGCACAATTTTGGGGTCATAGCTTATCGAAAAGCTTGCCCAGGTTGCGAGCAGCAAAAAAAACACCAATAGGCTTAGCCCTAAACAGACTCCAGACCACCATCGTTGTGCCGCGTAGCGGACCAGTAAACATCCTAAGACGGCGCTGATCAATGAGGGAACAAAAACAATATTCTGAACAAGGACCATACGCAGAAGGGACGAAGACCCCGTAGGGCCGCTCAAGACAAAAATGCCACCTGATAGAGTCGCAATGAGAAGCGCGTAAGCCAAGGAGCGCAACCAAGGGAAGCTCCAGGTGTCAGCACGAATTTGATCTTGCTGAAAAAAGCCAAAAGCCAGCCCCCCAATAAACACACCAAATGAAGCGATATACACCCCGAGAGCTTGTGCTAGTGTTCCCTCTTGGCCAGTACCGAGAACACTCGCAATCAGGAACTGAAGTCCTAGGCTTAATATCACTGAGCCTAGAACGACGCGTATAGCAGCTTGGGACCCCATTCTGAAAAGTAACCGAACTAACTCTTTCTCATTTGAGGAAATAAAATAACATCACGAATGGAAGCCGAGTTGGTAAGGACCATGGCTAGTCTATCAATTCCAATGCCTTCGCCGGCGGTCGGAGGCATTCCAATTTCGAGCGCATGACAGTAATCTTCATCGAAGTCCATCGCCTCCTCATCGCCTCCAGCTTTCGCTTCCATCTGAGCTTGAAAGCGAGACCTTTGATCTTCAGCATCATTCAGCTCGGAGAATGCATTCGCGAGTTCCCTTCCTGTCATATACAACTCGAAACGGTCTGTCAGACTCGGGTCCGAATCTTTGCGACGTGCTAAAGGCGAAACCTCTATAGGGAAGTCCGTCACGAAAGTAGGTTGAATCAACTCAGCTTCCCAAAGGTGCTCAAAAAGTTCCATTTGTAACTTTCCAACAGGTAATGTTTTCTCGAGTTCTAAGCCTTTGTCTTTGGCCGCCGCTACAAGTGCATCGGCATTTTGCAAATCAAGGTTTGGGATTTTCTCCAGTATGCCTTCTCTCACCGGTAAACGACGGAAAGGTTTTTCAAAATCAATAACATGCTCACCGTAAGGAACTTGCATAGAGCCCGTCACCTCAAGCGCCGCACCTCGAAACATATCCTCTGTGAAATCCATAAGCTCGGAGTACGTAATCCAAGCGGTATAAAATTCGAGCATCGTGAATTCAGGATTATGTTGAATCGACAAGCCTTCATTTCTGAAGTTTCGCCCTATTTCATAAACTTTTTCAAAACCACCAACAACCAAACGTTTTAGATGTAATTCTGGAGCGATTCGGCAGTATAATTCCATATCCAAGGCATTATGATGCGTCACGAAAGGTTTAGCCGCTGCACCGCCAATCAAGGAATGAAGCATTGGTGTTTCGACCTCCATATAACCTCGTTCATCTAGGAAAGTGCGGATATAGCGAATGAGCGCACTTCGCTTCCGGAATGTTTCTTTGACCTCATCATTTACAATAAGGTCAACGTATCTTTGTCGATAACGTTGCTCTACATCACTCAATCCACCGTGTTTATCGGGCAAGGGGTACATGTTTTTAGTTGCAAGGGTAATCTCTCGAACTTGAATCGATAATTCGCCTCGTCTCGTCGTAAACCGCGGTCCTTCTATGACAACAATGTCTCCAAGATCGAGAAGCTTACTTTTTTGGTATTCTTCTTCTCCCAAAATATCCTTACGAAGTTGGATTTGAATCTGACCAGAACTATCCACCAAATCCATAAAGGATGCCTTACCGAAACGTCGAATCGCCATAATTCTGCCGCCTAATCTGTATTGTTCGGCATCTTCTGTCGGTTCATTGGGAGGCTCTGTATCTAAGTCGCGAACTGCTCCAACTTGATGACTGGTGGAAAGTCCGTTTGGATAAGATGGCCAACCCAGGTTCTCAAGTTTTTCCGCTTTTTCTCTTCTCACGCGGCGAATTTCATCAATACCGCCCGTTTGAGCCTGTGATTCACTCATGGTGCCGCACCCTTACAGACCGATACCGAAGGGTCAACGATTTGCTTTATGAAAACCAGTATTTAAAGGCGAAGTGAACCAGAACCGCCGTTCTTCCGTGACATCCGAGGATTAGTTTTCTAGAGTCCCATTCAAATCAGACTGAAACACATTAGAAAGCAGAGTAAATTATGACAGATAAAGCAAAACTAATTGTCGGGGATAAGACATACGATCTCAATATCGTTGTCGGCTCCGAAGGCGAACGTGCCCTAGATATTTCTACATTACGAAGAGACTCGGGTCTTGTCACACTGGATCCCGCATACGTGAATACGGGTTCGACAACTAGCGCCATCACCTTCATCGATGGCGAGAACGGGATCCTGAGGTATCGAGGCTATCCAATAGAGCAATTGGCGGAGCGCTCGACCTTCGTTGAAGTTGCTTACCTCCTCATCTACGGCAAACTTCCAAACAAAGCCGAACTTGTTCCTTTTCAGCAACGGATTGCAAGTCACACGATGATTCACGAAGACATGAAGACATTCTTCAATGGCCTTCCGCTCACAGCTCATCCTATGGCGATATTGTCGGCGATGGTCTGTTCTCTATCGAACTATTATCCGGACCTTCTAGACCCGCGAGACGAAGCCGCGCAAGCAGAAGCGATTCCACGACTCCTGTCTAAACTTAGGACGATTGCTGCCTTTTCGTATAAAAAATCTAGAGGTCAACCATTTGTTTATCCGCCGTCCAATCTCAATTACTCAGGAAAGTTTTTGCACATGATGTTTGGCGTTCCTACGGAAAAGTATGAAGTGAATCCAATCTTCGAATCAGCGATGAATCTTCTTCTGATCTTGCACGCCGACCACGAGCAAAATTGCAGTGCTTCAACCGTACGACTGGTCGGCAGCTCGGAAGCGAATCTATTCGCTGTCATCTCTGCCGGCATCACAGCTTTATGGGGACCGCTTCACGGCGGTGCGAATGCTGCCGTCATGGAGATGCTAGAACATATCCAGTCAAACGGTGGAGATGTAGATGCGTTTATCAATCAAGCAAAAGATAAGTCTTCAGGAGTCAAACTTATGGGCTTCGGACATCGCGTTTACAAGAACTTTGACCCGCGCGCTAAAATCTTGAAAGCCGCCGCTGAAAAAGTACTTTCACAGCTAAACAAGCAAGACCCGCTACTCGAAACCGCACAACGCCTGGAAGAGGCTGCCCTGAAAGACAGTTACTTTGTAGACCGAAAACTGTATCCGAACGTAGATTTTTACAGTGGAATTATCTATCGAGCTTTAGGGATTCCAACGAACATGTTCACAGTCATGTTTTCATTAGGAAGACTGCCAGGCTGGATTGCTCAATGGAAAGAAATGATAGAAGCGCCGAGTCGTCGAATTAATCGGCCTCGACAAATTTATACCGGCGAAACGGTAAGAGACTACATTGAATTAGAGGAACGACAATAATGCCTGAATTTGTATATACGATGAACAACCTCCGCAAGGCGTACCCGAGCAAAGAGATTATCAAAGATCTTACACTCGCTTTCTTGCCCGGTGCGAAGATTGGCGTACTCGGCGTAAATGGCGCCGGTAAAAGTACCGTCCTGAAAATCATGGCGGGCCAAGATAATGAGTACACAGGCGAAGCCGGCGCTATGAAAGGCGTCCGAGTCGGATATCTAGCTCAAGAACCTGAGTTAGACGACACAAAGAATGTAAGAGAAAACATTGAGTGTGGGCTCTCTAATATCCGTGGCCTATTGACCGAATTTGAGGAACTCTCCATCAAGCTTGGTGAAGAAATGAGCGAGGATGAAATGAATTCCGTCATGAATCGCTTTACCAAACTACAAGATGAAATTGACGCCGTAAACGGCTGGGAAATCGACAACACGGTTGAACGTGCAATTGACGCGCTTCGTTGCCCTCCCGGAGACCAAGGTGTCGAACACTTGTCTGGTGGTGAACGTCGGCGAATAGCGCTTGCCCGTATACTTCTTGAGCGCCCTGACCTTCTTTTACTTGACGAACCAACCAACCATTTAGATGCTGAATCGGTAGCGTGGCTAGAGAGGCATCTTGCAGAATATAGCGGAACCATTGTTGCTGTGACGCATGACCGCTATTTCCTCGATAATGTCGCGGGATGGATTTTAGAACTTGATCGTGCACGCGGCATCCCATGGGAAGGAAACTATTCTTCGTGGCTAGAACAAAAAGCCAAGCGACTTCATCAAGAAGAAAAACAATCTGGTGCTCGTAAAAAGACACTTGAGCGTGAAATGGAGTGGATCAAACAATCTCCAAGAGCTCGGCAGGCTAAGAATAAAGCGAGAATCAATCGATACGAAGACCTGCTGTCACAAGAACAGCAAGAACGAGTGCGAAAGCAAGAAATCCCAATTCCGCCAGGTCCTCGTTTGGGCGACTTGGTCATCGACGCCGACGGCATCAGCAAAACGTATGGAGAAAAGGTTCTGTTTGACGACTTTTCATTCAAACTCCCTCCCGGTGGTATCGTAGGCGTCATCGGCGCAAACGGTGCTGGTAAAACAACATTATTCCGACTCATAACCGGCCTCGAAAAACCAGACCAGGGCTCCCTACGCGTAGGAGATACGGTAAAACTTGCGTATGTCGACCAATCGCGTGACGCACTCGACCCAGACAAGTCGGTATGGGAAGAAATCAGCGAAGGAAGTGACGCTGTTCAAGTTGGAAATCGAGAAATTAACTCTCGCGCCTATGTTGGGTCGTTTAATTTCAAAGGTGCTGACCAGCAAAAGAAAGTGGGTACACTTTCTGGCGGAGAACGAAATAGAGTACACCTTGCAAAACTTCTAAAGACCGGCGGAAATGTTCTGCTCCTCGATGAGCCAACGAATGACCTAGATGTAGATACCCTGCGCGCTCTTGAAGACGCTCTGTTAGAATTCGCGGGTTGTGTTGTGGTGATTAGCCATGATCGCTGGTTCTTAGACCGAATCGCGACTCACATTATTGCCTTCGAGGGCAATAGTGAAGTGGTCTCCTTCGAGGGGAATTACCAGGATTACGAAAAAGACCTAAAGCGTCGAAAAGGTGCCGCAGCCGACCAACCAACGCGTATCAAATACAAGAAACTCACAAATGCCGGGTAGAAACCGGCCGAATCACACGACACACCCAGAATTCTGTGCTTAGTTCTTCTGTGTGAAGGTTTCGATAATTGGTGGAGGTCCAGCCGGTCTATACTCAGGGATACTTCTAAAGAAACTCCAACCTGACGCTCAGATCACTGTTTTCGAGCGGAATCGACTCGATGACACGTTCGGTTTTGGAGTCGTTTTTTCCGACCAAACGATTGAAAACTATCGCGATGCGGACGCGTTCACGTCGGACGAAATCACCAAAAACTTTGTACACTGGGACGATATCCATACGTTTTATAAGGGCACCCTTCACCAATCTACGGGACACGGATTTGCGGGTCTTGCGCGCAAAACTCTTCTACGAATCATGGCAGAGCGCTGCCAAGAACTTGGAGTGAACCTTCAGTTCGAAACAGACATTAGAGACTTCTCTGTTTTAGACGAGTCAGACTTATGTATTGCAGCGGACGGTGTGAACAGCCAGCTTCGTACTCATTATCGAGAGGCATTCAACACCCAGATTGATTGGCGACCCAATCGATTTGTTTGGCTCGGTACAACTTTCCAATACGATGCATTCACATTCTATTTTAAAGAGAATGAGCATGGACTTTGGAGAGTGCACGCTTATAGTTACGCGCCTGGGCAATCTACCTTCATCGTGGAATGTACCGACGAGACGCTAAAGCGTGCAGGTTTAGAAAACGCCACTGAAGAACAAACGATTGCCTATTGCTCAAAACTCTTTTCAGACGAACTCGCTGGGCATTCACTGCTCAAGAATCGTTCGCTATGGCGCCGATTTCCCGTCATAAGAAATCAGAATTGGTCTCATAAGAACATCGTTCTTCTCGGCGATTCTGCTCATACCGCACATTTTTCGATTGGTTCTGGAACAAAATTGGCAATGGAAGATGCAATTGCCCTAACGGAGGCATTACGGTCGGAGGGTTCGCTGAGTTCTGCCCTGAAAAACTATGAGCAAACGCGCAGGCCTCCGGTGGAAAGCTTACAGCGTGCAGCACAAGTCAGTCTGGAGTGGTTCGAGAACACCGAGCGGTATATGCATTTAGAACCGACACAATTCGGCTTTTCACTGCTGACACGAAGCCTGCGGATAACACACGACAATTTACGCCTTCGGGACAAAGAACTTGTGACCAACAGTGACGAGTGGTTTCGAGAGCAAGTAGCAAGCCGTTTCTCTATGGATATTCGGCCCGATGCTCCCCCAATGTTCACGCCTTTTTGTTTGAGAGAACTCAGGCTGGAAAACCGCATCGTGGTCTCACCCATGTGTCAATATTCCGCGACAGACGGCCTGATAGATGACTGGCACATGGTACATCTGGGGAGCCGAGCTATTGGCGGAGCCGGGCTCGTCATGACCGAAATGACGGACGTATCCAAGGTGGCTAGAATAACTCCTGGTTGTGCGGGAATTTACACCGAACAGCAAGTGGAAGCATGGAAACGTGTCACAAGATTCATTCATGAGAATTCGTTTTCAAAAGTAGGCATTCAACTTGCTCACGCCGGTCCGAAAGGCTCAACAAAACGCCTATGGGAAGGTATGGACGTTCCTTTAGATGATGGGAACTGGCCCATAGTGGCGGCATCAGCCATTCCTTACCTTCCAATCAGTCAAGTCCCAAAAAGTCTCGACAAAGACGAAATGAAACACATTATTTCGGAGTTCGAACAGGCTACTCGAAATGCAGACCAAGCCGAATTCGATCTTCTCGAACTCCATATGGCTCACGGATACTTGCTCGCAAGTTTCCTCTCGCCGCTCACGAACCAACGACGTGACGAATTTGGTGGCGATATCGAGAACCGAGCACGATTTCCGCTCGCGGTTTTCGATGCGATGAGGAGAGTCTGGCCAGAACATAAGCCTATGTCGGTTCGAATCTCGGCGACAGATTGGTATCCGGGAGGAATCTCTGAAGAAGACGTTTTGGCGCTTACACAAATGCTCAAGGAGCACGGCTGCGACATTATTGACGTCTCCGCCGGTCAAACTGTGGCAGACCAAAAACCCGTCTACGGACGCCTTTTTCAGACTCCATTCTCTGAACTTATCCGCTTTCACACGGATATCCCAACGATGACTGTTGGAAATATTTCATCTTACGCAGATGTAAATAGCATCCTGCTCGCTGGTAGAGCCGACTTGTGTGTACTGGCTCGCGCGCACCTCTATGACCCTTATTGGACTCGTCATGCGGCGAATGCTCAGAATTTCGACCTGAGATGGCCTGATCAATACTCCTCATTGCGAAGATACAAGCCAAGGTTTGAGTAAAAGTAAGTACGCCTTATGCGGCTTGTGGAGATGAATCTTCTCGAACGTAAGGCAATTTCAAGACAAACGTTGTATTACCCTGGCCTTCTTTTAGGTACAGGTCCCCACTCGCTTGAACCATCTTCTGTTTCGAAACAGCCAGCCCCAAGCCGGTACCCTCTCCCGGCGCTTTCGTTGTAAAGAACGGTTGAAAAATTTGTCCTCGAATATGCTCAGGAATTCCTGGGCCATTATCACTGACGAGTATTTCGAGGTGCTTTTCTCTCTCTGTTCCGGTGATAGTGATCGCGCCCGCATTGTCGCCAATGGCATCTAGCGCATTCTTGACGAGGTTGAGTAGGACATCATGAAGCAAACCGCCCGCAATTTTGACCTCAGTAGACGGAATATCTATGGATAAGGTCCTCTCTCCGAGTTTTGGACGAACTAGGCAACCAACCTCCTCACCTACAATCTTCGGATCACATTCACCATGGTCTGTTTCCTGTTCGCTCAGCGAAGCCACTTGGTCCACCATTTTGTTTATCCGTGCGATTCCCTGAGAGCCACTCGCTTCCGCTTGCGATAAAACCTCCTCAAGCTGAGATTTCATAACCGGTTCGATATGCGACTCCGCGAGTTCTAAGGCCTGACGAGCAACGTCAGCCATTAGAAATTGAGAATTCATCACGAAGCCAAGTGGGTTCCGAATTTCGTGTGCAATCCCCTCTGCTACGTAAGCTGTTCTCTCCGTTTCATACTTTGCCGCACTCTGTGCGGACTGTTCTCGTTGCTTCAAGATCGCACTCACCGTGGCAAGCAGTTCGGACTCCTCGCAAGGTTTTGTGAGATAGGCGACTGCGCCTGCTTCTCTTGCTTCGATTCTTGCTTCGTCGCCAGTGTTGGCTGTCAGAAGAACCACTGGAATATTAGTGATCTCAGGATCATCGCGGAGCTTTGCACACAGTTCAGCCCCTGTCATTCCGGGCATCATCATATCTGTGACAACAAGCTGAGGCCTCCATTTCTTGGTCAGTTCCATCGCTTCCATACCATTTCGGGCAAGAACTAAGTCATACTCTCCACAAAGCTGGTAAGACAGGAGTCTTAGGATTTCCGGAGTATCGTCGCAAATCAGGACTCTTGGAGCTCCTTCATTACGTGAACTTCGTACACCTTTACGCCGTTCTGTTGCTGAAGCGAGTTCAACAGCTTGATAGGCAGGGTCTTCAACAATCACCTGAGTCCAGGCACTCACCCCGCGATCAGTCTTACGACGGGTAGAAGCATTTTGTGCTCCTTTTCCACTGCGTCGATCTAATCGTTCTTTCGGTATCCCTTCGATTTTTCGAGGAAGACGGATTTTTACTTCAGTACCACCCTCTTCCGGACCTTCTATCCAAACCTCGCCACCGTGCATTTGAACATGGTCACGAACCATTGATAGGCCGATGCCTGTTCCTCCATGACGGCGTGTGGCACTCGTATCGACTTGCCGAAATCGCTCGAATACCATTTCGCGTTTTTCCTTGGGAATACCTGGACCGCTATCCTTAACGGTAAAGAGGAGGAAGTCTGGTTCTGCGATGCATCTTAGGCTGATGGTTCCCCCCCTCGGTGTGAACTTGAGGGCATTAGACATGAGATTGCTGAATACCCGCTGCAATTTGGCGCGATCGCCCACGAATGTGTAGTCAGTCTTCACGGCCACATCGATATTCACACCATTTCGCGAAGCATAGACCTTAGCCATCTGCTCCATAGAAGACATGAGTTCATTCGAACTAATCATTACCGCCGTGACATACTCCATCGCCGCGTCTATGCGAGACATCTCCAAAAGATCATTGATAAGCTTGAGCAATTCTAGCCCGCTTTGTCGTGATTCTCGCAGAAGTTCTAATTCGTCTGCGTCTTGTCTAGAATTCCGGAGCAAGCGATTGACGGCACCTAAGAGCAGAGTAAGAGGAGTTCGCATTTCATGAGATAAGTTTGCCAGGATGTTCTGTCTAAATGCCGCCAAATCTCGGAGACGCTTTCTACTTTCGTATTCATTCTTACGAACGATAAACGCAGCTGCCGACCCCGCTACACCAATAACCCCAGTGAAGAAGACAAAGAAATTATTGGTCGCAAAGGTTACCGTATCGGAAATAGACTCCGTGAGCAGGATTCCCAAGTTATAGATAAGTATGGTCCCTGCTGCGACCAGCATCGTGCGAGTCCAATGCCAAGGCATGAGAACCACGGTACCCAGCAATACGAGATTTAGCCCGGCATAATAATCACTTTGATGCCCTCCCGTATTGAGAACCATTACCTCAATGGACGCCGCACTGAACATAAATGTGACAATCCCGAGCGTTTCAGCCCAGCGGTTTTCTTGATCTTTGAGTGAAGCTAAATAGACAAGACCGAATCCTAAAACTGTAAGCCCCCTAATCCATACAAGTTTTTCGAAAAGGACAGGGTCGATGATTCTGTCGAGAACCGCAAAAAGAGAGAAGCCAATAACACCTATGAAGACCGTCAGTTTGAGCCGGGAATCTGTTAGATCTTTGATTTCCCTTTCAAAACTGGGTGCCTGGCCTCGCTCGATCTTTGACGGTTTCATTTTTTCCTCATGAGCATAAACAAGTGAGTCTCGTTCTCTTCGCCCACAACCTCAATATCATAATTTCCATTCATGTCGACCAGACAAGACTGTCCTAATTTCAATAATTGCTCTGGTGTACGGTATAAGAGTCTCCAATCCAGGATGTGCTCCATGAATGCTTGACCATCGTGTGGCGCAAAATTACCCACGATGAGTACACCTTTGTCGCTCAAAAACCGACTCAAACTCTTTATCATGGCTCGTGCCGCCGGAGCAGCAAGATAGTCAAATAGCCCCACAGTATACAAGACATCGAATTTACCGAGTAAAGAATCGACTTCTTTTGGATTGCTTACGATGGTTTTCACAGAAGTATGAAAATAGCCAATCGACGAGCTGATGTTTTCATCTACGGAGTCTTCAACCTTTAGCATTCGTCGACTACAGTATGACAAGGCTTCTCGGTCTTGGTCGATGAGGGCAACATCAACTTCTGAATTAGAAACGTTACCGCGCTGGAACAATCTTTGAATTTCTTCCGCTGGACCACAGGCCATAGAACCGATTCGAACTTTTCCTTGGTCTTTACGGGCAACTTCTTCTTCCAAGATGCTCGTAAGAAGGTCAACTCGCGCAACCACGGCCTTCGCCGCGGTTAATCGACAGCAGAGACGGTTCACTATTTTCGAGTAAATGGAGTCAATTGCGTCGCGTTGCCGATAGATCAGCTCCATCAACATGTAATCGCCCGCGTAACCGAGCGGTTTATTATAAGCACGAGCCGGAATCGGAGCATTAAGCAACAACGGATGAAGCAATCGTTTTGCATATTGTCCCGCCGCGAATACTTCTTCAACCGTCATATTCATAGAGGCTTTATCAAGCTTCTGTGTAAGGTTGACGAATTCATCTCCGATGATATCTTCAATTCTTTGAAGCTCGTTTGTCGAAAATTCGTGTCGTTCGCTCGCTTGCTCGAGGATTTCAATCTCATTTCTCAAACCAACGAGAAGAGTGACCATATCGGAAATCAACCCGCGATATTCTGCAGAAACCAGGCTTGAGCCGATTTGTTCTCGCAATTCGTTTAGATGCAACTCGAACGCCGCGAGCCGACCGGCTTTTTTGTCATCTTGGAGAAGAACTTCTACATCTAGCCCCGTGCCCGCAAGCTTGATTCCTACTCGGTCAGGGCGATTCGGATGGTGAATAACCGTCGCATCTCCACTGTAGACACATCGTTCACCAGCATGAATCTCAACATTACTCAAAATCTCGCCGGAACGAAAGAGGATGTGTTCAGGCGTCTGAAGACCAATTCCGCGCTCTGAAAAGTCAATCACTGGAACTCGCATCAGTCGTCCCGCGGAATCAAAAAACACGAAATGAAGATTGATATTCTCCAGACTTTCCGCTCGATGACGGGTCAGGCGAAAACGAATCTCTTCGAGAGGTGCGCCCGGTAAGTCTTCATGATTCACACCAGGATTTGGGGGTGGAGACGAGGCAGGAGGTCTTATGTCAGTAGTTTCTGCGGCTCTATCGACGGGGTCTGGGGCAAGTTTTAGACAACTTGCATCAGACTCGTCATCGACTCGTACGGATTCTAACTCGTGGTCCGTATCTTCTAACTTTTTGGAGTGTTGATTCTTTTTCGGCAGAAATTTTGCGGTTTGATTCACAACACGTTAATAAATCAACAATGGAGATCACGCCAATTGTCGTCCAAAATTCTTATCGTTGATGATGAAGCAGTGCAATTAAGCACTATGGCGCTTATTCTTGGACGTGAACATGAAGTCGTAACCGCGAACTCCGGTCCGGATGCGCTTGAGAAGTTTGTCCCAGGGGAATTCGCCGTTGTTGTTTCTGACCTGAAAATGCCTGGCTGTGACGGCATTGACCTCTTGGAACAAATCGCAGACCGAGACCCAACCTGTGCTCGTATCCTACTGACCGCCTTCGGTCGACGAGAAGCCATCATAGATGCGGTGAATCGCGGCAAAATCTATATGTTCTTGGATAAACCGTGCGACCCCGGAACTCTGAAGCTCTCTGTTCAGCGTGCGATCGAAAGATGGAATCTCCAAAACGAAACAAAACGGCTTTCAGATAGGGTTACTGATATGGAAAAAGTCGCCACTGCGGGCCGGTTTGCGTCTTGTGTGGGACACGATATTCGAAACTACCTGGTACCTGTACTCATGGCCTGCGAAGAAACCGACCCAAATGAAATACGGGAATCGCTCGAGACTGCTCGCAATGCGAGTGAAGCTATTTTGGCGCTTGTCTCAGAAATGCAGGCTCTCGCAAAGGGTGGAAAGCCTCAATACACACTAAAGTCAGGGACGATCACTAGTTTACTCATTGACAGCAAAAAATGGCTCGAAAGAAGCCCTATCGCCCGTAATAAAGAGCTCGTTGTCGAACCAGGGACTTCATGTAACGTTCTACATTGCGAAGCCAGTCTTAGGCGTGTGTTCGTAAACCTGATGAAAAATGCACTTGAGGCGACCGGCGAACAGACCAGCGTGAAAGTCATCGCGAGTCATGATGATAAAGGCCTCAAAATTGACTTTATCGATGAAGGACAAGGCATGACCCCTGAAATCGCAGAAAAATGTTTCGACCCCTTCTTCTCAACGAAGGGTGAACAGGGAACAGGACTGGGCCTCTACATTTGCCGAACAATTATTGACGGGCACAATGGACAACTTTCCGTGAAGAGCACGCCCAATCAAGGGACTTGCTTCACAATCACCCTGCCCTTAGCCCAAATTTAAGCTCACCGTAGCTCGTCATCTCAACCATACTAGTCGCGACTTGTTCAAAGAAGAGGTTTTAGAGGATAAGTGTCATCACGCGACAGCTTTAATAAGTTGAACATGATTCGTCGCCGACTTTTTCGACTCATAATCTGCCTTCATCTTCGCCCGCTGCACTTTTCCGCTCGTGGTGAGCGGAATCTTATCTACACTCACAACTTCTACTTTGGTGGTTCCAGTGTTGGAGACGACTTGAGATTTCAAGATTCTCCAAAGTTCATCATTCGGACGGCTTCGAGGTGACGGTTCTACGGCCACAACGAGCTTTTCGGTCCCGTTTTCTTCATCCAAAACCCCGAAGGCAGCCACTTTACGACAGTGTTTATCTAAGACGTTTCGAGCCGTCTCTTCGACATCGAAAGGCAAAATGTTCCGCCCATCAACAATAATAAGGTCCTTCTTCCGGCCCGTTATGAACAGTTCGCCGTCCGCCATGAAACCTAAATCTCCGGTCCTATATGTGGTTGGGCCCACGAAGATATCATCTTCGCCGTCTAGGTAACCGCGCGAAACAGAGGGGCCGGAGACTTCAATCTCCCCAATTTTCCAGTCACCCAGATACCTATCTTTAGTCGCGATGCGAATATTCGTGGCTTTGGCAGGCCTGCCCACACCTACGAGTAGAACGGCCGTCGCTTCATCATTGCTAACTTCCACGCGATTTTCGGCCAGAGCTTTTCGATCAGCGCTTACAGTCAATAAAGATTGTCCTGGCATTCGTGACGTTATCTTCAAGGTGCCTTCAGCAGCCCCATAACAAGGAACAATTGAGTTAGGTTTTAGACCATACGACGCGAACTTTGCCTCAAAAGAGCGAATCGTCGATGCCAGGACCATCTCAGCACCATTCCAGCAGATTCTCCAGGACGAGAGATTAAGTTCATTCATTTCTCTGTCTTTGACTAAGCGAACGCAATATTCGTAGGCGAAATTCGGAGCCATACTCACACTGCCTCGATGCTCAGAAATGGCTCGGAGCCAACGTGCAGGCCGCCGTATGAAGGTCATAGGGTCCATTAAGACACTGTTTAGACCCCATGATGCGGGACCAAACAGACCTGCTATGAAGCCCATATCGTGATAAAGCGGAAGCCAACTTACGACAACATCCTCTTCGGTAAAGTCGGCGCCATCAGCAATCGCTTCCAAATTTGTGTAAAAGTTCTCCTGCGAGATCTGAACCCCACGAGGCTGTCGAGTACTTCCAGAAGAAAATTGAATCAGCGCATCTTGCGCTTCTTGGCGATATTGAAAATCACCTTTCTTCTCGGATTTTTGTGGCAAGGGATGAAGCTGTGCGGACCATGCATCTGGTAATTGCCGAAGACGTTCACATGGAAACTGCGGTAAAAAGATGCACTTCGCTTTCGTCACCGCTTGTACCTGAGATAGCAACTCTTTTTGGGCGGTGGCAGATGGTCGTGGTTGAGGCAACACAATTGGCGTAGCCCCACAAAGGTTCACAGCGATGAGTGTCTCGACTAATTCTGGCGAAGTATTACCTAACAGTATGACGTAGTCACCAGGTGCAACAAGCTCTTCACAAACGAGCGTTTGTGCCCTACGTTCTGCATTCTCAAGTAATTTTAACCATGTAAGCTGCGTGTACGCAGAACCGTCCGCCGAGTAAAAGGATACATGATTTCCAGCTTTGGCGGCGCGTACAACAAGTTGACGAAGTGAACTCACCTGACGACTCCTTACGAGTTTTGAGTAGAGCAGATGGTCTCGATAAATTCGCCCACAGACTCAGCAAGAATCAAATGCTCAAACGGTAAAATTGCATTGAATTTTTGTTCAAGTAAATCAACGACCTCAGCGACTGAGATTGAATCGATTCCCACATCTTCAAGCCGCATATCCAGTTCTAAGATTTCAAGAGGTTGTGGCTTATTTCCTCGGGCTGTCTTCACCTGCGATACGGCGATCGACAATTCTTTGAGAACCTTTGTCCTGTGTTCTATTTGAGTCATCGCCTACATAATAATGAGCGACTCTATTTCATCAAATTTTTGGCCAACACGAGTAAAAACCCGTTACATCATCCTTTTTGAGGGACCCACCCATTAAGTGCCTTTTGTACGAATTCAAATCGGTCCTGCCCCCAGAAAACAAGCTCATTTACGATATAACTCGGCGCACCACAGATACCTCTGGTGACAGCCTCAGCAGTATTGTCCTTAAGTTTTTGCTTTATCGAAGGGTCTTGAGTCTTGGTAAGCATATGGTCTGCATCTAGATTGTGTCTTTCTAATATTCGACGTAGGGACGCTTCGTCATTCAGCTCACCGTTATGAGCCCACATTAATTCAAACAACGACAGGCTCAATGGGCCACGCTTCTCAGCATCAATTTGGAGCACAAGTCGCAACGCCTTTACGCTCTTTTGTGGGAACTGATCAGGAAACTCTAATGGCACACCCCAATGCTCCGCCCAACGATACTGGTCCTGCATGGCTATCGCAGCTTTCGCGGGTACGAAGGTAGCAATCGGTACAACCGGTGTCCCTATCTCTTTAAAAAGTGCACCGAGGAGAAAGGGTCGCCACACAACCGTATGCCCAGCACAAACGCGCTCAACTTGAGTTGCTCCTAAGTAGGCGAAGGGACTAGAAAAATCGTAAAAAAACTCGCAGACGGCCATGACGTAAGCATAGTACAGCGATTGTTTCTTTTGAGCATCTCGTTTTTACCCTGAGCCTCTTTATTCAACTTTTCGAAATGCTACACTAGGCACGCGATGCAAAAGCGGCTTGGGAGATACTTATTACTGCATCCCTTAGCTCAAGGAGGCATGGGCGAACTCTTTATTTCAGAACACACGGGGCTCTCAGGCTTCGCAAAAAGAGTCGTCCTCAAACGTATAAAAGCCGAGCTCGCCAGGGAAAAGCGATACGTTGAGCTTTTTCTGAATGAGGCCCGCGTGGGCTCATTTCTGAATCATCCTAACATCGTCCACATATTTGATGTTGGTCATCAAGACGATCAGTTATGGCTGGTCATGGAATACGTGGAAGGCGTGGACCTCAAGCGTCTTATTCGGCGCACTTTTCTTGCGAAACAACCGTTACAGCCCGAAGCGATTGCCTCTATTTTTGTTCAGGTTCTAGACGCACTCGAAGAAGCCCACAAAGGCGGCCCTGCGATGGGCGAGCCGATTATTCACCGAGACCTCTCTCCCGAAAATATATTGATCACTCCAACAGGGACGATAAAGGTGTTGGATTTTGGACTCGCAAAATGGGTCCCAGGCCAGGAGTCAGTTCCATCGCTAGAGGGGAAACAAATCATCGGAAAGACACGTTATATGCCCCTCGAGCAACTGCACGGTCGAAATGTTGATGCCAGAAGCGACCTGTTTTCGCTAGGAGTCGTGTTTTATGAAGCGCTGACTAACACTCTTCCTTTCGGAACCGGCACTGCTTTAGAAACCGCAACCAATATTCTATCGGGACCACCTCTCTCGATAACCTCAAGTAATCCCGAGGTTCCCCCTGCCCTAGAAAGAATTATAGAGAAGACACTTCAACCCGAGCCTGACCACCGATTTCAATCGGCTGCAGAGATGCGCGACGAATTAATGGATTATATAAAAAGCACGGGGTCAGCAATGCCACTCGATGCAATCCGGAGACTTCTTAACCCAAGCAATCACACTAAAAAAAATAAAAAGTCTGTGCATATTTCTTTCGACGGAACGCCGACGGAGGTTTCACTCGCTGTCGCGAAGCGTTGTGGTAAATGCGGGGGAGAATTCTGCGCTCATTTGTACATGGGAACACTTCTCGATCTGTGCCTTCGATGCGAAGGAATCTGGTTAGATTTTGGTGAGGTCCAAAGATTACTTGGTGAGATCGTGGCGTTTGGGAAGCATCAAGCACCCAAAATCTCTGAATCTGTTGACCTGGATAGAGTTGTTGGTTCCTGTCCTCAGTGTCGCATTGGACTGAAACCATACGCAGTCCCGAACCACACTGTTTCATTCGAAGTCTGTCCTAAATGCTACGGCGTATGGTTAGACCGAGACGAAATTAGTCTCTTTGAGAACCAAGACGTCGTCACTTGGTTTCGAATACTCCTTGATTCGATTGCAAACCTGCCTGCGCAGTACTAGGACCAACTCTGTTTCAGGCTGATAATTGATGGCGGCCACTAAACGCTTTCGAAATCGTAGCCGGATCAGCATACTCGAAGTCTCCCCCGATAGGCATTCCTGAGGCAATCCGAGAAACTTTGATCCCAAGAGGTGTCAGAACTCTAGCGAGGTATAATGCTGTTGCTTCACCATCAACACTGGGGTTCGTCGCGATGATAACTTCAGAAGTATCTCTTTCTTCCTCCGTTTGCAGTCTCGCCAATAGTTCTTTCAACTTGATTTCGTCCGGACCTATTCCCTCGAGAGGGGAGATTGCACCGTGCAACACATGATATCGACCCCTAAATTCTTTACTACGTTCGATTGCGATTAAGTCACTTACGTTTTCTACAACACAGATTGTCTCTGTGATTCGTCGTGTATCCGAGCAAATCTTACACACGCTCTGATTTGTAAAGTTCTGACACACCTTGCACAGACTTATTTGTGTACCTACCTCGAGCAGCGCATCAGCCATAGATTTCGTATACTCAGGGCCTGATTTTATGATGAAAAAGGCAAGCCTCGTTGCTGTTTTTTCGCCTATACCCGGAAGCCTCATGAGAACTTGGACGAGTCTAGCAATGGGATCTACGCCCTGAGCCTGCGGAGAAGTCATCTTTTAGAACATCCCTGGAATACCCATTCCACCGGTCACTTTCCCGACTTCGTTTTGCATCATTTCACCAGCTCGACTGATCGCTTGATTCGTAGCTGCGACGATAAGATCTTGCAGCATTTCGATATCGTCTGGATCAACAACTTCTTTTTCAATCTTCACCGATTTGATTTCGTTTTTCCCGTTTGCAACAACGACAACCATTCCGCCACCAGCAGTGCCTTCCACGGTCTTATTACCGACCTCTTCTTGGATCTTCTCGATCTTACCTTTCATTCGTTGTGCTTGACGCATCATCTCTTGAATATTCATGGTTGTATTTCCTATCCTTCCAAATCGGGGTTAAGTATTCTGACCCGGCCCACTTCGGCATTGAGTTCCTCTCTAATGGCCTTGACCGCTGGATGAATCTTAGCCTGCCGAATTAATTCATATCGTTTCTGCTGTCGGACACTGATCGCCGCTTCGTCAAGTGTTTGTGGCATTTTAGTTCCTTCATTTGGCGTATGAGCCGAAACACGTTCGACCGTAAGGGTTGTATCCTGACGAAAAAAACTTTTTAGAGCTTCACGCAAGTAAGAATGAACAGTTGGGGAAGAAATTGTCGATAAATCGAAGGCTGACTCACATCCCAGTAATACTTTCCCTGGCTCGAATTGGATAGGCCTTACTAGGGTGAGCGTACCACTCAGCGTAGGACGTTGTTTCTTGATGATTTTCACGAAATCAGCAAAGCTTCGCTCCTCCTGCTCATCAGGCTGTCTCCCTTTCAGTTTTTTCTCATGAGTTTTCGTCGGTGAAGAATTGACAGACTCACGAGTACCCAAATCGGTCGGCGCACTATGAGGACTTTGGTCAGCCCCAGAGATTTCGTTCCACTCAATCGGCGGAGGCTCCTCAGGTCCTCGCTGAGAAGCATCATCTTTTTTCGCTTCGCTGGGGTAATTTGCTGCCATTTTTTCCCACGGTTTCAATGCGCGTTTTGGACTTTTCTTCGCTACCGGGGCTGGCGGTGTCAGTCTTGAGCCAACCACTGCTTTTTTAGTTTTCGGCGCGATGGCTTCCCCTGTCTCGATGCGTGCAGGTTGCCCTGACAAATCACCATGAGAAGGGCCAGGCGGTGGCGGTGTGGTCTGAGCAGGCTTTGAGCTCTTAGCGGTTCGATCTTCGAAAGGGACGAGAAGCAGCCGCACCTCCTGGGGCGGCACTACGGTCTGAACGAGCACTGCCAGTGCTCCTGCTAGAACCACCCATGACCAACTTGCCCTCAAGCGCATCGAGTTTACGCATGAGTTCGGTCACAGGTACCCTCATTGGCTGTTCGGCCAAACTTGCTAAACCAACTTCTAAGGTAAATCGCGGGAAAGCAGATTGTCCGAGTTTTCGAACTACGTTACTCAACTCTTCGAACAAACGCTCTAAATTGGGGGCATCAAACTTTCGTGCTTGAGTGACTAAGGTTTCAATCTCATCCGATGGACGATCAAGCAGGTTCTCGGGCGAATTTACGAGTTTTGCAACGAGAAGGTCTCGACTATATTCAATCAAGGCATCCCCAAAACGTTTTAGGTCCAGACCACGGTCATAAACCGTCTTGACCTGTTCAAGGACATCGGCGGGTTGGCGGCCCATGATAGCTTCAACCGTCGTAGCTAGAACGGCACGATCAGCAACACCCAGAGACTCTCTGATCAAGTCACCATCCAGCTTTCGGCCGTCAGCAAAGGTCAACACTTGTTCCAATAGAGATTGTGCATCCCTCATCGAACCTTCGGACTCTCTCGCAATGAGACTGAGATCGCTTGGTTCATGTTCGATGGATTCAGCGGAGAGTATTTCGCTCAGCCTCTCTGCAATTCGGGTCGTCGGTATCCGTCTAAAATCGTATCTCTGGCAGCGCGATAGGATCGTGACGGGAATTTTATGAGCATCCGTAGTCGCTAAGATAAACTTTACATGCGACGGAGGCTCTTCTAACGTCTTCAACAGCGCGTTAAAGGCCCCCGTAGACAGCATATGCACCTCATCAATGATGTATATTTTAAAGCGCGCTTTGCTCGGAAGATATCGAACATTATCTATAATTTCTCGGACGTTGGAAACACCAGTATTTGATGCTGCGTCAATTTCAATCACATCCGTGGCACGGCTTTCAGAAATTTCGGTACAAGAAGAGCAAACACTACAAGGCTGAGCATTCGGTCCGTCAGAGGCCTCACAGCATAATGCTTTCGCAAGGATTCTCGCCGCAGACGTTTTTCCGACGCCGCGAGCACCCGTAAATAAAAATGCATGTGCGATGCGTCCCGAGGTCAGAGCATTCGTAAGGGTCCGTGTGATGTGTTCCTGGCCAAGAATGTCAGCAAATTGCGGAGGGCGCCACTTACGAGCGAGAACTAGATAACTCATTAGGATTTTATTGCTCAGTATTCCCTTTCTTCACTTGGTTCACCCGGTACGGTGTTACAAGCAAGGATTTATAATGCCCCGCAGTCAATAGCTTCCGCCACCCAAAAAAGTGGCCGCCAGGCACCCTGCAACACACGCGCTGCATCCCTACCCTTGCTTCCTTCCGGACCTGGGGGAGTTCGGGACCGCTCGTTGCGCAGGACCCGGCGACCGAGACGGAAGCTAGAGGGCTTTGATCTTGATTGCAAGTATTAGTTGTAACTTGCCAAGTCATTCTCAACTCGGTAGGAGCCTCCTCGGATGGAGAGTTGACCGAGTGGCTGATGGTGCACGCTTGGAAAGCGTGTGTGCGGCAACGTACCGGGGGTTCGAATCCCCCACTCTCCGTGTCCTTTATTTTGACAGCTTAGCTCGAGCTCGTTTTGCCCTAAAAAATTCTGTGAGTAACTTTGCGCATTCTTCGCTAGAAACGCCACCAATGACCTCTATTTGATGATTTAATCTCTTATCTTGAACGAGATTATATAGGCTACCCACCGCACCCGCTTTGGGATCCGACGCTCCAAAAACCAACCGGTCTATCCTCGCGTTCACTAATGCGCCCGCACACATCGGACAGGGCTCAAGCGTTACGTATAAGGTTCCGCCACTGAGTCTCCAACGCCCTAATGCCTGGCTGGCTCGCTTCAGAGCCAGAATCTCAGCGTGAGCAGTCGGGTCACGAACCGACTCGCGCTCATTATGCGCAGACGCAACTATCCGATTTTCATACACAAACACCGCACCTACGGGAACCTCATCGAGTTCCGCTGCCTTCCTAGCGAAGGCCAACGCGTGGTCCATCCAGTTTTCGTGGCTCATGGAAACCCTAGTACTCTAGAAGTTTCATAAGGGCTTGCGTGACTTTCTCTTCATTCGGACGAAAGAAATGCTCCAGATTTTTCTCTGAAGGCGTCGGAGAGTCCAGAGCTGTGACTCGGGCAATGGGAGCATCCAACTGATCAAACGCAAGGTCGGCCACGGTCGCTGCGACCTCCGAAATGAAGCCCCCCGTACGCGTGGCTTCTGAAACGAGAAGTAGTCTCCCCGTTTTGCTGACCGATCCAAGCACAGCTTTGTGATCCCAAGGAATCAAAGTCCTCAAGTCTAAGACCTCAACTTCATAGCCCGCTTCCCGAACCCGCTTTGCCGCCTCGATAGCCATAGGCACCCCATTTCCGTAGGCAACCACCGTTGCATGGTGACCCACTTGGCAAACGCGAGCTCGGCCGAATTCAACCACTCGATCATCGACTTCGCCCTTTATCCTTCGATACATCCACTTTTGTTCTAAAAATATCACGGGGTCCGGATCTCGAATTGCCGCCTTGATGAGCCCTTTTGCATCTTCTGCAGTCGTTGGTGCGACTACTTTTAAACCGGGCGTATGACAGAACCAAGCCTCAGGATTCCGGGAATGAAAAGGCCCCCCTCCAACACCGCCGCCCGAAGGTAATCTTACTACCATCGGGACTGAAACTTTTAGACGATAATGAAAGGTTGCAGCATTTTGAACGAGCTGAGAAAAACCAGAGGTCACGAAATCTGCAAATTGCATCTCCGCGACCGGTCGCTGACCACGAATAGCTGCACCAATTGATGTACCAATAATGAGTGCCTCGGCAATCGGCGTATCAACCACTCTTTCGGGTCCAAATTCGTCGAGCAATCCAGCCGTCGCTTTGAAAGCGCCACCAAAATGGCCGATGTCTTCCCCTATGACAAACACACTGGGGTCCCGTCGCATTTCTTCTGCGAGACCTTCACGAATCGCTTCAATATAAGTAATCATGGTGTAGGCACCGTCCACTCAGATTTCCAGTAACGAAACACATCTTGACCTGCTTCGCTTCCTTCTGGGGAGGGCTCGGACTCTGCAAGGCTGATTGCTTTTTCAATCTCACTGTCGATCTCCAGTTTCAAAGTTTCTAAGTCTGACTCAGTCGAAATCGAGTTATCAACCACATAGTTTCTGATTCGCAAAACCGGGTCCCAGTTTTTCCATTGTTCCAACAAATCCGGCGGCACATATTTGAAGTCATCGTGCTCCGAATGCCCCCTCAATCGCATAGTCTTGCATTCCAGCAGAGTGGGCCCTTCTCCGTTACGTCCTCGCTCTAATGCTTTTCGTGCTGCGCGATAAACAAGAAAGGCGTCGGTTCCATCGATCGTTTCTCCGGCCATTCCATATCCATGTGCACGTTCGCTCAGCTCATGGCAGGCGTATTGAATAGTATTAGGTGTCGAGTACGCATATTGGTTATTAACAATGACGAATAGGATTGGAAGTTTTTGAATCGCCGCGAAGTTTAATGTCTCGTGAAAATCTCCGAGCGACGTCGAACCATCACCGATCGTCGTAAGCACCGAGCAAGGTGTCCCCCGCTGGCGCTCCGCCAACGCAATCCCAACTGCAACGGGCATCATATGCGCTAGTGGTGAAATCATGCCCACGATATTTGAGCCCTCTTTTCCAAGATGTAAGCTACTATCTTTGCCTCCTGTTTGACTCGTAGCGCGCTTCAAATATTGACGCATAATGTCTAAGGGTTTGTGGCCGCGGACAAGATGAGAACCCATGTCGCGATGCGTCGGGACAAGCACGTCATCTTCATGTAAAGCTAAGGCGGTACCCACGCTCGTCGCCTCGTTACCGATCCCTGTATAGCATCCGCCAGTAATTCTATTTTGCCGATAAAGCTCTACTGTACGCTCTTCTACGCGTCTTGAGGTCATCATGAAGCGAAGAAGTTTCTGCATATCGGATGGATTTGGAAGCTCACCGTGAGGGAGCTGATGTCCAATCTGCGGAGGTGTCGGACTCGGCGGCGGCGGTGGTGCCGGTGGATATCGCAAATTCATTTCTGTGCCGAATCTTGGTCCCGACATTGAGGCGGGTCAAGCGTTCCAAGTTCTGGTATGTGGATATCATGTCGGTAGTGATGCCCCAGCTGGGTGAAAGTATCGTTGAAGCAACCTTGGCGCGTTGGCTTGTACAGCCAGGCGACTCCGTGTCTTCAGGACAGATCCTTGCCGAAGTAGAGACAGACAAAGCAACCAATGAAATTCCCGCTCCACAAGCGGGGACCGTTGCGCAACTCTTCATTGGCGAAGGAGAAACTGTTGAGGTCGGAACAGTTATTCTAACCTTCGTCGAGGGAGAACAAAGTTCGACTCAAGCCTCATCTCCACCTGTGCCACAAATATCCGAAAGCGAGATACCCAAACCAGCTCATGAAACCGCACCTACCCGTCGACTACCGAGCCAACACCTCGCGCCACGACCCCTTTCGCGAAGCGCTTCTCCAGCAGTCCGGCGAATAGCGAGAGAAGAGAATTTAGATTTAGATCTCATTTCAGGAAGTGGTAAAAACGGTCGAATCACGCGCAACGATGTCCTCACTCACTTGCAAAGTAGCGCAGATGAAGTCTCCAGGTCAGCGCCCATCGCGGCAGCGGCCAGTCCAAAAACAAATTCGGTATACCGAGTACCCAAATACAAACCAAAAGCAGGAGACGAATCCGTTCCCTTCACTCGCCGACGACAATATATTTCTGAGCACATGGTGCACAGTCTGGGGACAGCGGCCCACGTAGCGGCTGTCACAGAAATTGACATGAGCTATGTAATGAAGGCTCGAAGTACCGATGCACTTATTGCTCATCAACGTGGCATCAAGCTTACCGTCACCCCTTATGTTGTCAGCGCAGTCGCTCAAGCGCTTCACTCATTCCCGGAGCTGAACGCAGTGGTTGACGGAACCAATTTAATACTGCGTCAAGAGCGGAATCTTGGTGTCGCAGTCAATACAGAACACGGACTTATGGTTCCCGTAATTCGAAATGCAGACGAACTTGGCTTGCTCGGTATTGCGCGAAGTCTTGCGAGACTCACACAAAAAGCATCGCAAGACGCATTGCAAGCAGACGATCTATCCGACGGCTCTTTCACGATCAGTAACCCGGGCAAAGACGGCAACCTTTTTGGCGTCTCCATTATACGCCAACCTGAGGTGGGTATACTTCGTATCGGGAGCATCGTTAAGCGTCCTGTAGTGCGAGAATTTGAAGGGGAAGATGTGGTAGTCGTACGCCCTATTATGTATGCCGCACTCAGCTATGACCATCGAGTCATCGATGGCGCTGTGGGCAACGGATTTTTGTCGCAAATCAAGGCCTTGCTTGAGGAAACTCAACCGTTAAGTGAGTCGTTTCTAGGCAAAAATCAGTAGTGTATCGAATGACTGTAAAATTTCGGAGTGCACGAATGTAATTTTCACATTTTTTTGAGGGAGGACTCTTTCCGTTTCCCTTGATCCAACCTATGTTCACCCTACAGTGGTAAGCCGCAGCACAATCAAACTCGCGACAACCTTGCTCGAACGCTTTTTTCGAGAAACTGAAGGCCGGACGGAACTTTCGATTGATTTAGAATACGTATTTCATGAAGAAGGAACGACGGCTGAAAAAGCAGAAGAATCGCTGCAGTTCCTTGAATCTCGTGGCCTAATTAAAATGGCGGGGTTCGATTCTGCGTATATCACTTCTTTCGGTGTTGATGTGGTGGCCAATGATAGCCCCATCGAAGATTTGCCGCGGAAAGCGGTCGATTGGGGAGACTCAGGCGCCAAAAAAGCGAAGGAGAAGACAGGCGAAATTAAACCGGACGAAGAGCTTAATGCTCAAACGCCCCTACCGAGAGAAGAGACAACGGAAAATGAGGGAGCACCGCGACGTTTACTCACTTCCGAACGGCCTCACGCTCCGCGCTTGGTCATTCACATTGAAGGAAGTGAGGGTAACACAATCTTGCCACTCGGTGAGGAGTGCACATTGGGCCGAGTTGAAGACAACGATTTCCAACTGGATGACCCTCGAGCTTCGAAACGTCACGCGGTTATCCGCAAGTCGGGTGAACAATACGAAGTTTGTGATCTTGAGTCTGCTAACGGTACAATGCTCAATGGTGACTACATAAAGTCCCAGCTTCTGAACCACGGTGACGAGATTGTGATTGGAAGAACAATGATCTTATTCGAAGCGCCAGAGCGCGTTTCCCAAATGGCTCCTCCACGCCAGGCCAGCAGCGGAGAGGTCAGCCTCCCAGCGATAGGGTCAGGTGAGGAAGAATTAAAAATTGAGCGCAACCAACACCAGGCATCCGAAGCAACGGCTACCGTCGAAGAAGGACCGACCATTGCTCGACCTACCCCTTTAGAATCGCCCAAGAGCACTGCTGATGATGCCCTCGCGACCATTGCGGCGCCACCGCCGGAACCAAACGCGGCGGTCACAAGTGAACAACAGCTCGACCCCTTGGCCATCGCCCAGATTCAAACCAGCGCTGTCGCCGACAGCGTCAGCACGAATCCAGAAATCAAAGTTAGTGAGGCCATGGCAGATACCGCCGAACTACTGCACGTGCAGTCAACGCCACCGGTCATAAGCTCCCGTTTTTACAGGATTCTTCAGGTCTTACAGCAAAGGGTCAGTGATTCGAATATCACCGAGAAGGAATCGGTGTTGGCCGCCATTAATCTTCTCGCGGGTAACCCTAACATCCAGGGGCTCGTGACTGATCTCGACGACATATAGAAATCACTTGCAAAATTTGCCAGGGCTATCGTAGGGACCCTTCCAGGTTTCGGATCATTGTTCGAGACTAAATATATTTAAAATGATGGGTGAGTCCGTTGGGCTCCATGGATGCCCATCGAAGGAAAGAAAATGTCACGATATACAGGCCCTCGCCTACGTATTCAACGTCGCCTCGGAATTGAACTCCCAGGCCTAATTGTTCCCCGAGAACTTCGTCGTCCATATCCCCCAGGGCAACACGGACCAACACAACGAATCAAGCTTTCAGATTACGCGATTCGTCTTCGCGAAAAACAAAAGCTTCGCCACCATTACGGCGTCAGCGAAAAACAATTACGAAGATACATGGTGGAAGCGAAACGCCAAAAAGGAAACACGGGTGAAAACCTTCTGCGCCTTCTCGAAAGTCGTCTCGACAACGTGATCTTCCGCATGGGTTTTACGCGAACCATCCGAGCTGCACGACAAATGGTGGGACACGGACACATTTGTATCAATGGCAGCAGAGTGGATATTGCGAGCTATCGCTGCACGCCCGGTGAAGAAATATCACTTCGCGATTCCAGTAAACACAAAGCACGCGTCACCGAAGAAGTCACCGGTGCTGGTAAATCAGCGCTTCCGTCTTACCTCGAAACAAACGCTGAAAATGCTCTCAAAGTGAAATTCAATAGTAGTCCAGAGGCATCTGATTGCCCCTTGTCCATCAACGAAGCATTGGTCGTCGAGCTTTACGCAATGGCACTATAATCGCACGGAAATTAGCACTCATAAGTGCTGTACGTTCGAAGAATCAGGGCCAGCCTTTCGAGGCTGGCTTTTTTATTTGCTACTCCTCTTTATCAGACGATGACTTTGGTTCTCCCGTTGATTCTGAAACCAAAGGTGCACTTGACTTAGGTCGCTCCTTTGAACGTGAAGGCGGCGTTCCACCATCTCTAATCGATAAGGATCTGCCCTGTCGAAGAGGTGACCAGTCAGACTTGCGTAACTCATCCCAGTCTATTGCGCGTCCTTTCCCCTTCAAGACCTCCCAGACTGGAAGAAAAAACGACTCAGGCGTGACCAGTTCCACAACCACTTTTGCAAAAGCGAGCGCCACATCTGTAGTTAACCCTGAATCTCGCAAGACAAATGTAAACTCTACTGCACTGAGCGTATGTGTTTCTTCATCGTAAAACGGTAGCGCACCGGAACCTGCTCCGGTGATCCTTTGAAAACTCACTAGAGGGTCCGTCACCATGGATGCGCGCAAATTCAAACGATTCTCACCTGTTTTCGGTCGTTTTCGACTCTTTCGTGTAATGAGTCGATTAAAAGTATGCCTCGCTGCGACGACAGCGTCTTCTTGATCCACACCGCAATCAAGAAAAATGTTTTCTAGCCAAGCTCTTGATAATCTCACATTTGTGTCTTCAATCACGACGCTTGTTAGAGTAACTGATTGGTAAAAGAAGGCAATTACTCCATCCTCACAACGAAAACACGTGAATGACGATACGAACATAGAACCTCAGCTGCCCTGTACCCCGGTAGAACCTTACGAGTTTGGTGACTACACTGTTTTTGGACACCTTCCGCGTCCTAATTCCGCACCGGCCCTTTTCGCCGCATCCGTCGCAGCCCATGAAAAGATGCAAGTTCTACGTCCGTTCTCTCCAACAGGAACAATATTGGATTTCCACGATCTGAACAATTTATCCCGAAAGTTCGGAAGATATGCACAAAAGACCGCTGTTGAAATTGACTCTGCAACATATGTTAAGTCTCCAGCTTTCGTGAGCGAACCCTTATCCATAATTCTCAGCAGATGTTTAGAACACGGATCTCCTCTGCCTCTTCCTCTAAGCGTTTCAATCTGCAAGGGAATATTGCAGGCGCTCAGCGAAGCTGGAAGTGGGCAAATTCATGGAGCACTTACTCCTGACCACGTTCTTATTGGCTTCGATGGCTCTGTTGCCGTGATCGACCCCGCAGGAAATAAATTTGGTCATGACCTTGCGAGAAACTCTAAACACTCAAACTATCGCTCTCCCGAGCACATCAATGGCTCAGAGCTTACCGCAGCGTCAGATATTTTTCTCGTAGGAATCTACTTATACGAAATGACAACAGGGGGGCATGCATTCTTAGGAGATACGGAAGAAATCACGACCCAAATCACAAATGCACGATATAGACGGCCGCGCTCAATTGTTGGGCGTGCATACCCAATAGAACTGCAAGTTGTGCTTCGGAAACTGCTCAATTCAAATCTCGAAATGAGATTCGACTCGTTAGATGTTGCCCTTGATGGTCTCAGTTTAGTGATCTCCGAGAAACAAAAACAACAACGCAAAGCCATTCAATCATACATGCACAAAACGTATCCGGAACGGTACGAAGCCTGGATGGAAATATTTTCTCAAGCCAATATCACGCTGCCGAGACTTGAGGTCACAGAACCCGCAGCACAGCCCAGCGATCTAATTTCCTCTCTCAAAACGGAAGGCGTTGACGACAATCTCGCAAAAGATTTCGCCACGGCTTCAGCAGAGACGGCACTCGGTAATCTGATGACACCTCGCGAGGAAACCAAAACCGATGGCGAAGCTCCCCCGAACAAGGAACACGACAGCTTCGGAGAAGATCTAAAAACTGGAGAAGTAAGAAGACCCGCTACTCCCCGAACATTACCACCCCTCTCTGCCGCTCCCCGTGACGAAACAATGCCCGCGGTAAATCCTGGAGATTTACAGCCTAGCGCGTTGGCCAGTACACCTATCGAAGCTGTTAGTTATGTTTTTTCCGAGCCACCTCCTCAGAATTCGTCGCTACCAGAAGGGTCAAGATCTGCGGACGAAGCCGACCAAATTATTCCTGATGAGTTTTCACCTACTCCGGAACAGGTACCTACTTTCTCTAGTAACGTCGAAGGAGCGGCGAATTCCATCAGAGAAAATACAGTTGTCACTCAGGATCAAACGCATGACGAAGTCAGCCTCATCGACACGAGTGATCTGTCTCTAGAAGACGACTTTCAACTCAGCGATACAGACCTTGCTCATCTGAAGCTTTCTGCTGACCTCCTCGAGCAGAGACCAGAATCTACAGACCGACATCGTGTTTCAGCAGCGAGTAATACTCCCTTCGAATACGAGAATAAAGAAAAGCATACGCTCGACGTACCCCAATCTAATGAGACGTTTCCGAGCATGAGCGAAACAGCGCCCCGCGACGAATTGGCGATTCTACAACCACGAAAGCTCATGGAGCGTGGTGATTCCGGTTGGACGAAAGGATCAAATGAAAAACTAGAGGCGCTAGACGCTTTTGACCTCAGTCCCCCCTCTGATAACGCTGTAACGCCTACAAGCCATCTATTGGATTCTGTATCGGACGCTGGTGCAAACACCTCCTCTTCAGCCACTGGTTTGAATTCTAGCTCTAGCTCTAATCTCGTCGAAGCTGTGGATGATAACACGGAGATAGCTCCGCCGATATCTCTTACTCCCGCGGGCTATCAAGCCGCAGAGGCCTTTCGGGAAGATTCCCTTCTCTCAGAAGCATTGGTGTTACCGGTTTCTGATACGAGTTTGGACAGAGAGTATCTAAGACAAAAAAAGCTCATTCGAATTGCTGTAATTGGAGTTCTCATATTATCGGCGGTTGTTCTCTTGCTCCTCCGACAACTGCTCCTCGAACGGGTTCCCTCAAAGGACACCAAGGTTGTTACTCAGCAGCTTCCCCTAGAACCGGCTGCTACACAGGAACAAAGCCAATCGAAGACGGACATCTCAAAAAGTACTTCTCGAAGCGTCATACGCAAGAAGGAAAAAACTTCTGCTCAAACTTCCCAAGCCGAAAAATCTAAAATATTAAAGCGCACCGAAAGCACTACTCGCGCTCTGCCGAACAAAAAAGAGACAGAGCTAAAAGTAGCGACGACAACGATAAGCGTAATGGCCTTCCCACTCAAAAAGGCGAAGCTGTTTTTGGATGGAAAACCTGTAGAAAATGGCTCCAAAGTCATCATTGCAGATAAGGAGCGCGTGTTGGTGATCAAAGCAAAAGGTTACGTTACTTTTGAAGAAACTCTCAAACCCGGCAGGGACTCGGATGTACAGATTTTACTTACCCGGGAAAAACGACGTAAGAGACGATAATTAGTTTGAAAATGCCAAACTAAGATATCCTCCGAGAAATCTGTTTTCTAGACCACCCGAAAGCAACGACTGCCCGAAATCAACCGACTGTTGTTCGTAGACCAAGCCTCCAAGGACTTGAAGCCTTTTCGTTAATGTAACCTGAAGTTCAAGCGATGCTCGCAAACCGCGGATATCATCAAATTTTCCAAATCGCGTATCTCGAGGCGCGAATTCCCCAGCGATAATGAGCTCAGTTTCTAAACCCAAGTTCACTGATTCGCTCAAAGGAACTGATAGCCCTACCAATGGTCCGACCTCATAGGACTCATATTCAGGTAGAAGTTTGCGCTCTGGTTCGTCCGTTGCCATACCCACTCGAAAGCTTCTCCGCGATAAACCTAGCCCCAGATACAATACCGAAACGTAGCCTCCTACCCGCAAGGAAAGCCAGTCGAGGCTTGTTGGATATTCAGATGCCGTATCCGGGCTACGCGCAAATAGCCCCACGGAACGACGGTATCGAAAAGATATATCAGGCCCGTACTGCAGCTGGGTACCGAAGCGATGCTGATACTGAAGCGCGGCCTCGGCAAAACCTCCCAATGGCAATTCAAAGTCGCTAAGTCCGCTGAAACGCGGCTCTCGAAACGAAATTGTTGCCTGAGCGAGTGTGAAACGAGTTAGCACACGAATATAAGAACGAGAGCTTGCATCATAAACAGGCTTTGTGATTTGAATATCCCGGCTCCCGGCAGGATCCGACGGCTCCGAAACCATAGGTGGCACAGCTGGAGGCATCTGCTTCACGTTTTTTATGCTCTCCTTGTTTTTTGGGAAAGCTTCGTTCTCGAGCCCTGTGGCCACAAGCTTTTTTTCGGGTTCGAGGGACAATGCCGGTTTGTTGACAAAGATTCTTCGGACCCACTGCTTCGCCAAGGAATTGATACGTAAACTAAAATTACAACCGTTTCTTAGGCGGAAGGTTTTGGCCTCAATCAACTTGTTTCGCGACTCATCAAACAACCGTAGTCGCAAAGCTTTATTATATTTTTCGACTTCTAGCCGAGCTGTTGCCTGAGATAAAACGTCCGTGATTTCTACTTCATTGGCTAACCAGGTTTGAATAGCGGCTCTGCAGCGACCCCCTCGGTCGTTCTCGACTTGCCCAAAGTAGATTATCGCTTCAGGGGTTGCCGTTGCTGAAGCCACCAGAGAAAGATACATCCCCGTATAAAGACCGGCCCAAAGCACGAACGTAGGTTAATAATCGTTTCACCTAAATACCAGTCATTTAACTCTTTTGAAGCATTTTGCTCCTGGGGAATACGATAGGTTACTGATAATTCGCGTTTAAATCGAATTGGGTCTCCGAGAAAGTTGAGCTACATCTAACTGGGATGGCGCAAGACCAGTCTTTCGAACCCAAGGTGATGGTTCATAATTCAATAACCTCCATCGACGCTGCGCAATGGGATGCTCTGATTCCGCAAGATCAACCGTTTTTAGAACACGCGTTTCTGCTGCTTCTCGAAACATCACAAAGCATTGGCATCGAAGCTGGTTGGGTGCCCTATTTCATCGCCATTTACGACCGAGACAAACTCGTCGCTGCGACGCTGAGTTATATAAAGGACAACAGTCGTGGAGAATTTATCTTTGATTGGAATTGGGCCGACGCAGCGCATTCTGCGGGCTTGCAATATTACCCCAAGATTGTCGTCGGTGTCCCTTTCACGCCAGCAGCCGGACCGCGGCTTCTCGTTGAAAGCTCTCATGCTGAGGCGTGCCATCTAAAAAATCTCTTGTGCCAAGCTTTGATCGAACTTGTGGACGAGTTTTCGTGTAGCAGCGCACATATTCTTTTCTGTCAGGAGAACGAAGCCGAAGTCGCCAAAAAAGAGGATTATCTTTATCGGATAACGCATCAATATCATTGGTTCAATAGAGGCTTCGCCTCCTTTAACGATTTTCTATCCAGTTTCCGGTCCCGGGCCAGGAAACAGGTAAAACGAGAGCGAAGAAAAGTCTCAGAGCACGGTCTACAAATCGAAAGAAAACGAGGTTGTGATGTGACCCCGGAGGAATGGGAAGCTTTCGACCGGCTGTATCGGTCTACCTACGCCAGAAAATGGAGTCACCCATACCTGACCTCAGAATTTTTTCGAGGAATCACCGACCATCTTGGGGACACTGCTCTATTGGTTACAGCGCGAGATTCCAACGGAATCTGCGCAGCCAGCCTGTCTTTTTATAGGGGTTCTGCGGTCTACGGACGATACTGGGGCACGAACGCAAATTATGACAGCTTGCATTTTGAGCTTTGTTACTATCAGTTGATTGAATTTGCCATTGAGCACCAGCTTGACCGCGTTGAAGCGGGTGCCCAAGGAGAGCATAAAATCAAGCGTGGATTTATTCCATGCCCAACGTACAGTGCTCACTACCTCGCCCACGAGGGCCTGAGAGGCGCCGTTTCTCGCTATATTCATCATGAGTCAATCCAAACAATGCGACTAATGGACGTCATTTCAACTCATACACCCTATCGAGATCTTGAATTTCAACGACCACCGGAGTTCAACTTATAGATTTCAGTTTCCCTCTTTCGCTCTGTTTCCATTGATCATACCCTCACTCACACATGAAGGTCACAAGCTCACTCCGGACTGATGTTGGTCAAACTAGAGATTCCAATGAAGATTTCATGTTATCTGATCATACTCTCAACGCCTTTGTTGTCTGCGACGGTGTCGGTGGCCATGAGCATGGAGAGGTCGCTAGTTCCGAAGCCGCCCACTATACGATTGAATACCTTAAAAAACACCGCAAACTAATTGAGAATTTTGTGGATGGTCCAGATTCACGCGATGCCCTGACAGACTTGCTCACTCAGGCCGTGCAAGGTGCAGGTAAAAAAATATGGCATCTCGCACATGACTCAGCACCTGCTCAAATGAGAATGGGAACGACCCTTACGCTTTTGGTGATCGTTGCTGACAAGGGCTTTATGGCGCACATTGGTGACTCTCGACTCATTCTCCAGAGGAGCCAAGAAACTCATCAGCTCTCAGATGATCATACCTACCTCGCAGAAGTTCTTCAAAAGGCGGAGCTCACTGAGGCGCAAAAGCGAAAGCATCCGATGCGCAACGTAGTGACAAGAGCGCTTGGTCAAAGTGAACTCGTCATGGTCGACACGCTCATATTTGACGTTCTCCCGGAAGACACATTCCTTCTTTGTTCGGATGGTTTACATCAATACGTATATGAGCCGGATGAACTCTCAAACGTCTTGAATGAAGATGATCTAAACGAGGTTTCTGAACGACTTATACATTTAGCAAATGAACGCGGAGGGAGTGACAATATCACTGCTATTGTGGTGAGAGCTCATCACGAGGGCAAAGCTACTCCCGCACTCAGAGAACGTACACAGCGTATTTCGATGAGGCTCGCGACAATGAAACATGTCGATTTATTTAGATACCTGAGCCACCGAGAAATCCTCCAGCTGCAGACAGTGGCGGAAACAGTAAACCTCAGCAAGCACGCTACCATTTTCATCCAAGGTCATAGTTCTGACTCACTTTTCATTGTTCTTGATGGTGAAGTCTCGGTGGAACGAAATGGTATACTTATCACCACTCTGGTTGCGGGCGCACACTTTGGCGAAATGGCATTACTCAGTGCTCGACCACGATCTGCGACAGCGCGAACAATGACAGACAGTCAATTACTAAAAATTCCGAGAGACCGTATCAACGAACTCATAAAAAAACAGCCTGTTCTCGGAGTAAAATTGCTTTGGAACCTATCTCAAGTTCTAAGCCTTCGCTTGGATGCAACCACCGGTGAATTCGCACAGACTGCAGCATCATCGCTAGACAGCGCACCCACAAGCAAGTCTCCGCTCCCCTTCTAAAAACGACACACTAACGAGCAAGCTGCATACTCTGGAGAGCTAATAGCAATTTTTCGATATCTTTATGGGAGTTGTAAGCCTGCATTGAGACTCTGAGAAGGCGACTGTCTTCCTGCGGCCAAGCAGAAACAACAACTTCTATTTTATGTTCTAAAAGAAGGTCTCTCTGCAAATCAATCGAATTTCCTGTAGGCAGAGGTATCGCGAACATTGAACCAAGCATGGAATCCGGACACGGCTCTCTCATATCGAATGCGGACAAAAGTGTCTTACGTGCATCGATGATTGCACTTTGATTCCTTCGCATCCATGCCTCAGAACTCTCGCAGGTTCGAGAAGAGATAAAGTCGATACAATCGGGAATCATAAGATATGGTGTTGGGTCGTGAGTTCCTGGCCATCCAAATTCTTTTTGAAAACGAGACGAGTCACTTGCGGGCAATGAGGCAGCGTGACTGAGCGACAAGGGCCGAATCACGCTCTGGAAAGCAGGCTTGACGTGAAGAAAAGCGCTCGATTTCGGTGCGCAAAGCCATTTGTGACAATTAGAAGTATAAAAACTCGCACCTAATTTATCTAATTCTAAAGGCAGCATGCCTACTGCATGTGCGCCATCAATCATAGTCCAGATGCCTTTCTTCTCCAGTTCATAAACGATTTGTTCTACGGGCAACACGAGAGCGGTTGGGCTGGTGACGTGATCAATCAGAGCGAATCTAGTTTTCGGAGTGACTACTTGCTCTATAGCCTCTATCACAGCCTCGTCCGACGAACAGGGAAAAGGAATTTCGGCCACAACGACTTTGGCTCCTGCTTTATTTGCGATAATTTCGGCTGCATTGCGGCACGCCTGATAAGTATGAGATGTGACAAGAATTTCATCTTCAGGTTGGAATGGCAGCGACCGCAAAACGGTATTAACCGCTTCCGTGGCATTATTAACAAAAACGACATCTCTCTCAGAGCATCCCACAAAGGCCGCCAAGTCATTACGGACTTCCAAATGAGCATGCTCAAGCTTTCTTACCAAGAAATCCATAGGTTGGCGTTCGAGATCTTCCTGAAGCGCATGCTGGCGTTGCAAAATCTCGCGTGGACAAGCACCAAAAGAGCCATGATTTAGATACGTAAGTCCCTGCTCGAAGTCCCAGTATTGAGAAAATTGACTACCTTTATCCATCCAATAAACCTCGCGTTAGTTATCATAAAGTAGTGGCCAAGGAGCTTCAACGGAACTACTTTAAGGCTACATTGTCCGTAGCATTTTTCGACTTAGACCGCACGTTGCTCAGTAAAAACTCCGGTTCCCTATGGGTTCGACGAGAATTCAGAGCCGGTAGAATTTCCTTACGCAAAGCTCTTCAGGCCTCTGTGTGGCTGATGCGATATCACCTCGGTCAGGCAAACATCGAACACGCTCTTGATCATGCCGTTTCGACGCTTGCAGGAAAACGTGAAAAAGACCTCGAACATAGGACTTACCAATTTTACGAAGAGGACATCCAACATCTCTATCGTCCTGGCGCACTTCGTGCCATTGAGAAGCACCGAGCAGACGGCCATCGGCTTGTTCTTCTCACCAGCTCGTCCGAGTACCTGTCAGAGGCAACCCGAAAGCAGCTACACCTCGACGGCGTGTTATGCAATCGTTTCGATGTCGACAAAGAAGGCTATTTCACGGGAGATCTCGTTAAGCCGGCCTGCTATGGCGAGGGGAAACTAGTTTACGCGAAACAATACCTAAGCGATACAAAATTTGGTCTAGAAGACTGTTACTTTTACACCGATTCCATTTCAGACTTACCAGTTCTAGAGGCTGTTGGATTTCCTAAAATTGTAGCACCCGACCGTAAATTAAGGAAAGAAGCCCTCTCTCGTGGATGGCCGATACTCGATTGGTCAAGAGAATAACTTTAGGGCTGCAACTGACTGCTGGGACGAAATACCAAATCTAGTTTGGTTGGACTAGAGCGAACCGTGGCGACAGTAGAACCGTCTACAGGAGCAAGCTGTAATAAAAATTCTCCTGCAGTGTTTTGAGTAAGCGCCGAGACAAACTCTTCATCATGAGACAAAATCAATTTATAAGCCGTGCCTTCAAACCAAACTATAGGTGCAAGATTAGACAGGCTACTTATCGTGCCCGATGAAACACCGTGAGAGTACAATCCCGTTTGGTCGCCTATCGTTTGGGTGAAATAAATCCTCTGCTCGCTCTCCGACCACGCCAAATGGGTCGAGCATGAAACATCCTCAACCAAATAATAGCCTGACTGAGGGCCGGAAGCACTTATCCCAAGGTAGGCCAAACGACAAAGTCCTGCTCCGACATCAACTAAAACGACAACACCTGTGTCATCTCTAATCCATTCGTAGGAAAACGCATCGCTACTAATGGCTGCACGAGTTCCGTTCCAATCCCTCACCCACAAATTCATCGAACCATCCGGGTTCGCTACTTCAAGGCAGAACCTCTCTTCGGTCTCAGGGTACACCACTCGCAGATTAGAGAGTTCGGATGATTCAACAGCGCAGGCCTGAGAAGACGTTTGTACGCTCGTACGGCAAATCGACTGTAAGTCTGAACGCCATAGATATAACTCTTCGCCAGATGCACTCCAACGAGGGAGCGTTCCAGAAAAGGTATTCGTCGAACTTGCCACACCATTTGATGTCAAAACCAAGACGCTCGCTGTGTGATTCACGGAGCTTGTCTGAGTCACGGCCAAATCGTCTCCATTAGGAGACCAAGCTATTTCCTCAAAACTTCGTTGGTATTGCCAAACATTATAAACATCATCCAACGAGAGCAAGGAGTATACCAATTCACTCGTGTTGCTGACCACTGCCGCAACTTCTCCATATGTCGTTACAGCAAGCTCATTCGAAAGAGGGCTAACTACCATTGAACCTCTGACTCTGGCTATGCGATAAAAAATATTCGTCTTTGGGCTTAGATTAAAATCTGTGAACGAGTTCACCTGGCCTACATCAACAAATGAGTTCGCTGCTGACACGTTCGGGACATTCGAATAAAAAAGCCGATACGAATGTTCTGGAGCCGAAGCACAGCTCGTCCAGGTCAACTTGACACTTTTGCTCAGAGCCGCGGCGCGCAGCGTAATAGGCTCAGCTTCATTGCTCACCCTCACTGTGATTTCATCGTGCGACATTTGTCCCAAGGAGTCTTGAGCACTGACCCGAATCGTCTTAATCCCCGCCGCTAATGAACATGTATTCCATGAGTGACTATAGGGAGCAGATTCGTATTCACCCACAATTTCGCCGTCTACGCTCCAAACAACCTTGGCAACACCATTATCATCGAAGACGGATGCTCGAAGAAGAACGTGACCACTAACGAGGTCATTCATGCGTGGAGTGTCGATGGCGATATTTGGGGGCTGATCTATTTCGTAAACCATTTCTGGACTTATTGATTCATTACCCGCCATATCAACGGCTCTTACATGCACTCGAAAAATTCCTGAGCTACGAAAGTCATAATCGAACTCAAACCTTTCCTCGGTTTGACTGAGAACACTTACACCATCGACATACAACTCTACCAAAGTGACGCGCCGATCATCGATGGCCATTCCTTTGATTACAGTGCTCGTCATCGTTAGTTTCTTTATCAACGACAAATCATTTTCGAGCACAATCTGTGGAGATGTAGCGTCAATCTCAAACACCAACTCGGCTGTTGCCGATTCGCCAGCATAGCCAAGCGCACTTATTGACAGAGTGTGCTTGCCATCGCTCAATCCGGCAACAGGAATGACTGCGCTGTACGGAGGTTCAAAATCTGCGGCGAGCTGCTTGCCATCAACAGAGAAATTGACCCGAAATACCGGGACCTCAGCAACAACCGTAGCTGTTACCGACAAATTTCCTTTTCCAAACAAGGAGCCGGGTTTCGGAGTTAAGATAGAAATTATAATAGGGTTTGATTTCCCAGCGTCAGGCTGCCCCATCGAAGATAATATGCCCGCATCGTCGACATTTACGCTCGTCGGATACTGTGACGGAACAATACGAGCCTCACATCCACAAGCGACGAGCAAAACAAACAGCGGAAAAGACTGCCTCAATTTTATAGTCATAAATGAAGTCAGGTTTGTCATAGGCAACCACTCGGTTGTTCCATGGTAACGTCGATGGAACGCCACGACCAGGGTCCGCTAAATTGAATCCGATAAGAAGCGCCCTTGCATCTTGCCTGCGGTGCGTGATGTGTGTCTTATAACCGCAGATGGACAATGAAACTCGGCAGCAACTGATGGCTCAATTAGGTAAGAGGTATGATCTAAAGGTTGGCACAGAAAAGACCTTGGTCCTGTATCGACAGGCTAAAACGGAATTCACGGAAACACGTCTGACGCTGTACCAGGAAGCTCAAAATTCTTTGAAAATCCAACTACAAGTCGACATTCGAATTCCCAAGGGTTTCGAGAAGAACGACGCGGAGGAGATTCTACAAGTTTTTGAGAAGAGGACTGCAACGCCGCGTGGATTTTCGCGGATAGAAGATGAAACCAATGAAATGTTGGCTCAAAACGGCACTTTCTCTGGTTGGGCGCGCTCCTTACTTTATTCCAGCGTAACAGATGACCACGTAATCGCGGCCAAACATATTAGGGCATTGGTTGAGAATCTAGACATACCTATTATTCTGGGAATCCATGAACCCGAGGATGTTTACGCCAAAGATGCACGTCCTCTTAAGCGTCCTAAGCCCGAGTCAAAAGATCCTCGGATGCCTCTCGAAATATGGCGGTTTCGAGTAACAAGCAGTCTTCTTCGTGATCTGAGCATTATTGTAGACCCTAATGAGCGTATTCTCAGTGTTACAGAAAGAAAGGGACTCTCGACAAAAGAACTGTGCAAACCGGTTAAACTCGCCCACATCGGGAAGTTTACGATTACCCACAAATCCGGCGCATTTGGATTGACCGCTACGAAACGCGACAACACTGAATTCACAGTCATTGAGACGAGCACGAGTCCCGAATTCGTGGCCGTCATTGCGAGAATGAGCGAAAAGGTGAGAATTCCCCTCTACGAAACGAAACTGTCCTAAACCTGTGCTCCGCGAGGTCGTTTCAAGCAAACCTTATGTCTCCCAACGACAAAGCACTGCACCATATAGAGTGCAACCTGCACAGCTCGGAAGGCGCTCAATCCAATTTTGACCTCGTTCTTGGAAAAATAAAGTTGGCCCGCTGCTTGCAACAGGTAGAACTAGTTGCGCGATGGCCTTTTCCCTAAGCGCGACCAGGAGCGTAAAAGATGTTTAATTTTGGTTTGGTAAGTTCATTTGTTCAGCAACGCTTTCGTGTATTCGAAAAAGATAAGCAGCTCATTAGCGAGAATCGAGAGAAGCAAGAATTTGAAAAGGTAGACCAGCAAATTGACCTAAGAAAACTCGCGCAACGCGCTGATGCGGGTTCGATCTCGAATTGGTCAAGCAAGTCCCAGCTAAACGGAAATATTGCACATTCGGTCAAAGAATCGGGTACAGGTATCGGTGCTGACCGTATGTTGTCCGGCGGTCAATTGACCTAATCTCTCTCCGCGTTCTAGTTTCTAAGCGCTGGGTTGAGGTAAAATATACCCAGAAGCTTAGCTATGGAAAACCAACAACCAGAAAATACGCATCCAGTCTTACAATTGCTTCTAGAATCACTGGTTTACGACAAATCCAAGGAGCTACATCTTCCTGAGGACGTCTACGTCGAACTCCACGCTCAAATTGAACGACTAGAACATGCGAAAGAACTTAGTTCATTAGCTCAAAGCCTTCTTAACGTAGCGGTGAACCTTGATCAGCAGCACGGGGCTGAAGGCGCATCAACTCATGTCGGTATTCTTGCCAAAGCAGCCGCCGATAAGGCGATCGCGCTGAACTCAACCCTGACAAACTCCCTGGACCGCGTTTCCAAAAATGCTGCTCAATACCAAAGATTTAGTGCCCGACAAGAAGGTAAGAAAGCGCCTCTCATGGGACAAAAGCCAAAACCAGGAACCTTTCGTTTGGGCGACCTAGACCCTCAGGGTAAAAAGGCTTAGGCGGGGGATTTTCACCTACATTGTCGGACGTTTCGACCTTGCTTGATCACAACCAGACTGATATCGGCAGACCTTGTCGAGGCGGCACTGCCGCTTTGCGGAGGACGAATAGAATATGAAGAATCAGGTCGTCGTAACATGTTTACTGATGCTTGCTCTGCTCGGTTGCCGAGACGATGAATCACAGGGAACCAACCCACCAGGAGTTGGAAGCGCGTCTGGTCTGGATGCTGGCTTTAGTCTTTTCCCGGACGCAGATTCTACGATGGGAGCGAAAGACACAGGTTCAGGGAATTTTAATATGGATGCTGGCGCAGGCGCACCTGCAGACGCAGGTTCTTCGAATCCATCCTCCGATGCGGGTGATATTCCGCCTCCACCACCCACTGAAATTGTAATCAATGAAATCATGTACGACCCTCGCTCGGTCGCTGATGACTTTGGCGAATGGGTTGAATTGACCAATATCGGCTCAAACGCAGTCGATATTCGAGGTTGGGTTCTCAAAGATAACTTCCGAAATCGTCATGTCATAGGCAGCAGCGTTATTATTCAACCCGGAGCATTCGTTGTCCTTGGACGGTCTGCGACAAACAACGGCGGATACTCGGCCGATTATGTATATGGGGACGACTTCCTGTTAAAAAACTCTGGCGAAGATGCCGTAATTTTAGAAGACGCGAATGGTATGGTTATGGATAGCGTTGAATACGGAACCGATGTGCCCTGGCCTGTAAAAGAATCAGGCTACAGTATCGAACTTACACGCCCAACGCTCAACAACGTATCGCCGGCGAGCTGGCAGCTCGCTACGCAAAACTTCGGTGATGGCGACTATGGTACACCGGGGCTACCGAATGGCGGTGGGAACCAATCGAACTCAATGATCGACGCTGCTATACCTGATTGGCATCAGACCGCCCTAAAGGCATCGTTATACTTTGCTCCCAATGATCCCCTTCAGAGCATCGTTCTTTCCCACCTAGAGGCAGCCCAAACATCGATTCGGATGGCTTTTTTCAATGTACGGCTGAACCAGGTCCTCACTATTTTGAGGAATAAACTTGCAGCAGGCGTTGATATCAAAATCATTCTCGATAAGAAGCAGCAAGACCTTTTCTATAACGATATGGGTGAGCGAATGGTTATGGCTGGCTTGGATGTCACGCTCGTAGAACGCACTGAAGCAATGGACTCTACGATGCATAACAAATTCACGATCATCGACGGCAAAACAATCCTTACGGGTTCAGCGAACTACTCTCATACAGCATTCAATATCAGTGACGAAGATATGATTGTCATGGAGAGCACTGATCTTGCGGCACGCTATGATTTAGAATTTGATGAATTACTTGCCGGCGGTGACGCAGTAAGTACGCCCTACCCGCCCAATTCAGTCCTGCGGGCCTGGATGGGCCCCGAAGACGACCTCCACGATAAAGTAATCGACCTCATAAACAGCGCACGAAGTCAGGTCCTCGTCGCCATGTTCCAACTCAATGTGTCCATTGTTGTCGACGCGCTCATCGCTGCGAAAAACAGAGGTGTAAATGTCGTCGTTATTTTAGACGAACGGCAAGCAACCCAAGAAGGCTCGAATGCGGACGAAGAACTCGCAGCCGCCGGCGTACAGGTGGTCATCGCTGACGCCACAGGAGGCAGCTTCGCTGAAATGCACTCAAAGTTCGTAACGGTTGATCATACGAAGTTAATTATGGGCTCGTTCAACTGGACCAATCTTGGTGCCTTTTTTAATGACGAGAATATCGTGGAGATTGATGATGCTCATCTCGCCGCAAGAGCCGAAGGGAAATTTGCCGAAATGCTCAATACATATACAAGCAGTAGCGCAGCCAGCCTAGGACTGCCTTCCGGGCAACAATCCGTAAGTTTTGAAATCACGAATGTCACTCTTGGCTCTGGGGACAAATTGTTTATAAAAAGCCTAGGTGGAGGACCGTTCGACCCGGCGGTGGAGATGAATGGAACAAACTACTCGACGTCGCTCGCCTCAGGAACCTCCATTGAGTACGTCTACGAAATTCGAAACGGCAACACAGTTCTCTCTCGTGAGACAGGCAACCACGCTTTCACTGTCCCTTACGCTTCGGGTCCATTCGCGATAAGCAATGCGTTTCTTCAGTAATTAACCTGCTGCGAACAAATAAAAGTATGTATTGGCGAAAAAAGCCCCTCAGATTTTTCATCACTTTCCTCTTTGGTGTTCTCTCGGGAGTGATGGCTTGCTCTGATACCCCGAAGACATCAAGAGGCAGTCGGCAGATTACGATTCCTCCCTTTCGGTCCGATGCAAGCCTGCAAAACATTGACGCCTCAGCCGAAACAGTAGACGCGACCTTAGTGCAGGACGCTAGTTCTTCTGAAGACGCAGGAAGTGCCACAGATAGCGGCCAAACGACCGAAGCCGATGCCGGACAAGGAATGAGCGACGCTGGAGAAGACGAGCCGACGCCTGCGATACCTATCTGTATGCAAAGCTGCAGTGACGTACGAGACTGCGTCCTCGCTCCTGGGGGACTTTACGATGTAGATAATTATCAATGCACTTCGAATGGTGTCTGCGAATGGACGGGATGCAACTCCGATGCAGAATGCATCACCGCTCTGAGCAATACGAGCTATGTATGTGACTTAACAGCGGCACTTCCATTTTGTGTGTTGTCATGTACAACCGCGAGTGATTGCGTAGCAAACCCGGCGGCCACAGGGGCATACGACGCAGACAATTATACATGCAGCCAGCAGAGATGTTCCTATTCTGGTTGTAATACTGATGCAGAGTGTCAAACTTCTCTAGGGATGGGATATCGTTGTGTACCCGGTCCTCAAAACCAGGCTAGCTATTGCACGAAAGGTTGCCAGTCAGTCAGAGATTGCGTGAGTCCTTCCCCTCTGTATGACGAAGATAACTACGAATGCCGCGATAGCATCTGTGCTTATACCGGGTGCAATACCAATCTTGAATGTGCAACTGGTTTCAACAATCAAGATTATATCTGCGTCACTCCATAGTCATCAACTTCGCCTACGCTCGTCAGACGTATCCATTATGGTTACCATATGTAATAAGACAGGTATGACCATCAGCAGTATATACCGCATCGTCACCGAGGCAGAACTAAGCACCGCAAAAGAATCTGGACGAGTGCCTCGAAACGGTGCCGATGAAGCATCAGGCTTCATACACCTTTCGCCACATGCGGAGGTTCTCACGACCGCATCTCGGTATTATTCCGCGCACCCAAAACTGTTTGTATTAGAGGTCAACGCCGAAGCGCTCGGCCCTGCTTTAAAATGGGAGATCGTCAACTCTCGAAACAATGTCTCTTTCCCGCACTTGTACGCACCAAACATCCGGTGGGAATCAGTGATAAAGGTCCATACACTCGTTATAAACAAGCAGGGATTTTTCGTCTGGATGTAGCTAACGGTTTTTCTTTCTGCGTTTTGATTTTCGGTTTGTGAACACCTTCAACCAGTTCAGTTCGTTATAGCGTTCGGTCGGTCCAATCATAAAGTTTCCAGCGACGATATCTAAATCTCGGTCACGATCAATATCAAGAAGTAGAAGCGTTGGATGGTCGGACTTTATTGGTTCGATGCGATGCACTGCGAATATGCCCTTTTTCGTCTGCTCTAACCACACCACACCTTCGTAGCCACCTGGCTTTCGTACCCGGTCATCGTCCGCAGGTGCGAAAGCGGACGCCACTACATCGAGGTCGCCATCACGGTCGAGGTCTCCAATTTGCACCGCTGCCGCAGCAAGTAAGGTCGTAAGAAGATGGGGCTTGAATTGGAAATTTCCTCGATTCTCATACCAACGTATCCCATGAAAATATTTAGGCGTCGGCGTGTCCATGACATCCCCGTTTGCAACAACGATGTCCATATCACCATCATTGTCCAAATCAGCGGTAGCGGCTCTCATCATACCCCAATCAGGATTTGGAGCCTGAAATACTCGGTTCGGTGAGAAAAGGCCTCTCCCTTGATTGGCGTAGATCATAATCTCCTCGAAATGCTGCCCGAGTACGGCAAGGATATCTGGACGACCGTCTCCGTTAAAATCCTGAATAGCGAGGTCTGTTGCGCCGGGCCGCGTATCGAGATCATGGAGTTTTAGTCCAATCGCTCCTGTAGAGCCTTGCGGCCCGTGGTTTTCAACCCACATGACCTTACCTGAAGCCAACAACCCAAACATACCGATGGCGAGGTCTGTATCTCCATCTCCATCTAGGTCCCCCGACCGAAGCGCCGCTACTCTTCCCAGTCCTGAAAGGAGCTGAATCTTCTCGAAGGTTCGAGCTTGTCCCCGCTTCGAGGGTAATTGCCTAAACCATACAATACCGCCTCGATCCGTTTCCGACGGTCCAAATGTTCCAAGCTCTGCAACCAAGATATCCAAATATCCGTCCTGATCGAAATCAACGACGTTTGCATCCGCCGGAAAGGCTGCTGTCCCAATGATGCGCCCCATCTTTGAATGGGCGACGCCCTTATTTGATAGGGGTTGCTCGATGACCACGCCATGCCGCATATCAGTCACAATTAATGACGGCGAAGAACGCTTGTCCCAACGAACTGCTCGAATTGACGACACACCAGGATTCCCCGGAGCTTCCGGAGAGGGCCTGAGCAGGGTCTTATCGAAGTTCAACCTCCCAGCGCTACTCAATTTCGGAAGCGGTAAACTCAATTTGGCCGGAGCGGCTTTTTGGTAATGAGAAAGAGCAAACTCGACGCTAGGAAGCCCTGTCGGTTTCGTGGCACCGACGCCGGCTAACTCGTACATGCGAGGAACTACTGATGCCCAAAGCTGGTCGGGTAAGGATTTAGGGTCAGGCGCTAAATGGCATTGCTTGCAAAACGCTTCCACATTTTCCGAAGTATTTGCAGTCACTTGAGGAGTACTCGCTTTCTCAACCCGCTTTTCCTCAAAGGGCCCCTTCTTGTCTATTTGGTCATGGTCTCGACCAGTTTTGGGACAAGCGACTGAGAAAAGACTTGCCACGGTGAGCCCCAAACTCCACCGATAAAAATTGTCTGCCACGACCTAGAATTCACCTGCACAGACGGAAAAGAGCAAACCATATTTCATTTGTATGAAGAACCACGGGGATTACGCTAAAAGGAAGATTGAAGTGGAGACGACTTCGCTTGGCTTTCCTCGGGGTTACGATTGCTGTTCAACCAATCCGCCAGAAAGATAAGTTCCTTCAAGTTCAAGTCTGATGTAGGTATTCGCCTCCGTTTTCCGAATTTATATGGAAGAGCAATCATGCGCAGGTCCTCCAGACACTCATCTTCATTATCGCCCTGTTCATTGAACTCAGCTCTTTGACGAGCTGAGACGGAACGTTCAATAATATCTATGGCTGGAGAGCTGCCAATTTCAGGAAAATATGGTCGAAAATCTCCGATCCAATTCATCGGAATTCGTGAAGTCTTTCGACCTAGAAAGCCCGTTCTTTCAACTTCTAAGCCATTTTGACTAAACCGAAGATGGTGCCTTTTTGCATTATCTCTGACGATCCGATAACTCAAAAAACCGCAGAGAACGATAGAGCTCAAAGCCACGGACCAGTACAGCTCGCGCCGTAAACTCGACTGAAGTTCGACCCATGTGATGGTCACTAAGACGATTAATGGTATCGAAAGGAGCCAAAGTTCCTGGAATGATGGGTTGGAGTGCCAAAAAATCTCCCTGGTTTTTGAAGAATTATCGAAAAAAAAACGCGCAGGGGGGATATTTTCTTGTCCAGGCCGTGGGCTGTTCTGCTCATCTACCCACTTCGAGCGAACACGAATGTGATGAAGTTTCTCAAGATACTCTTTTGGTATGCCCCTCCCTTCCTGAATCGGTGTGAATGTCAAGAGCGTCAGTCTGGATAGATTTTTGAAGATCAGTGCTACCCGATATAAGTCAACTTGTACGCGTGAACTAGCAACCGTGCTTCTCACCTTTCTCCGAAGCATTTTTATTCCTAACAGCGAGTGATAAGGAATCGCGAAATCATCACTAAAACCGCTCCCAGAGCTGAATATCAAAGTTTTATGATTTGGACGGAATCGAATCTTAGGTGGCCATTGAAACTCTCGCAAACTGGTAAAGTACGCTCCCAAACAGGTCACAATCAACGACAATCCAAACAGGATCGGAAACAGCATTTCGGTGCGAGTTCTCCAAAGTCCCAGCTGAAGCCACACCCCTGTCGCGCCAGCGAGACCTAAGCCCATGAAACACTTACCGATTACACGCAGAATTTTGAAACCCGATATTTCGGATCGCACCAACACAAATTCGGATTCTTCGAGTTCAGAATGCGTATGTTCGATCCTATAGGTCATTCGATGAATATAAATGTGACATTAATGCGCGTTCAGGTCTCGCAACAAACAACATGAGTTCGAGAGAAACTTTGTGTCCATCGGACGCTTAGCAAGACACGAGTAATCCAGCAGCGAGGCTTTAGCGCTCTAATCTACCGTAAAAAAGGCCGCCGAATTATTTGTCGCAATAAAAATTGCAACGACCAGATGGTTTTTTCGGGACTGAATCGTATCTTCTTAGCCCGCGTAAAATGAAATGGCTCGAAAGGTGTTGATAGAGCAGTTGATCCCCTGGAAGGATCGAAATGGACAGGAGATGTATTGAGGCGAGATTCCATCCCGGCAACTCCGAAATGAAACTTAAAACGTGGAAAAGATCCAGTTCCGTCCTTCCGCGGTTAGGCTCAAAAATCCCGCATATAGTGTTGACAGTGCTTATGGCCCCCTATATCTTGAGCCTCACCAAGAAATCACGGTTCGGCAGAGCGAAAAGGGGTTATGTCGAGCGCTATCGTGAGCGCGGCGAAGTGTGGAGCGACGCAGCAGGCTTGGTAGAGAGAAAAAAACGAAAAAACCAAAGGGTTTATGCGAACACGTTCGCCTGAATCCACAAAATGAACTGCGCCATTTTATGGCGAAATGAGGGGAAGCGCCTAATGCACAAGGGTGACACGCAAGTTTCAAATGATCAGCCAACGTCTACTTCATCGATAAGACGAGCACCGCTCGAGCGAGAAATTACGCAGCCTCCGAAGACCATGCTGCCGGTGACGACACCGACCTCTATGCAAGTTCGAAAGCGTAGCGGTTCCTTCGAGCTGGTAGACGTAAGCAAGATTGTGCGTGCGGTCGGCCGGAATTGTAGCGGCCTTCAAAATATCGACGCTAACCGAGTCGCGATCAAAACTATCGGCGGCATCTACGACGGAGCAACAACAAAAGAGCTGGACCAGCTTTCGATTCAAACAGCTGCTTCATTCATTGCGGAAGAACCCGAATACTCCAAACTCGCCGCTCGACTACTCGCCACCTTCATATCAAAAGAAGTCAGGCAGCAAGATATCCAATGCTTTTCCCAGTCGATTTCTCGGGGCCACGAGCTAGGACTCATCAACGAAAGACTCCTGGAAGTTGTCAAAGAACACCGCCGTAAGCTTAACGACACCGTCGCAAACACCCGCAACCAATTGTTCGAATACTTCGGGTTACGAACCGTGTATGATCGGTATCTTCTTAGGCATCCCGTAACTCGTCAAGTGATTGAAACGCCACAGTATTTTTTCTTACGTGTTGCTTGTGCAGTCACCCAAAGCGTACGCGATGCGATCGAGCTTTACGAGTTGCTTTCAACGCTTGAGTATCTCCCTAGCTCTCCGACGTTGTTCAACTCAGGAACCAACCACGAGCAGCTTTCCTCATGCTTCTTACTCGACTCACCAGAAGACGACCTTGGGAGCATTTACCGAAAATACGGCGACATCGCTCAACTCTCAAAATTTTCCGGCGGCATCGGGCTCGCTTATCACCGAGTTCGCTCTAGGGGCTCACTCATCAAATCGACCAATGGTCACTCTAACGGTATCGTGCCCTGGCTAAACACGTTGGACGCATCTGTATCTGCCGTGAATCAGGGTGGGAAACGAAAAGGAGCATGCTGCGTATACCTAGAAACCTGGCATGCAGATATCGAAGAGTTCCTAGAATTGCGCGATAATACCGGTGACGACGCGCGACGAACACATAACCTAAACCTCGCAAACTGGGTATCGGACTTGTTCATGCGAAGAGTTGAAGCAGACGAGATGTGGTCTTTATTCGACCCAAGTGTCGTGCCCGAACTTTGTGACCGCTACGGAGAGGAGTTCGAAAAGTGTTACCGTGCTGCGGAAGAAGCCGGTCATGCCGTCAAGCAAGTCAAAGCTCGTGACCTCTACGGTCGCATGATGCGAACGCTGGCACAGACCGGAAATGGTTGGATGACTTTCAAAGATGCTTCCAACAGAAGAAGCAATCAAACGGCCCTGCCCGGGAATGTTATTCATCTCTCCAACCTTTGTACCGAAATTTTAGAAGTCACCTCTGGCGATGAAACTGCCGTTTGCAATCTGGGGTCTATCAACCTCGGACGACATATGGACATCAATGGCGTGGACTATGATAAAATCGGAAGAACCGTACAACGAGCAGTAAAACAACTGAATCGTGTCATCGACCTCAATTTTTACCCAATCGATGCGACGCGTACTTCGAACAATCGTTGGCGCCCCGTCGGGCTCGGACTTATGGGGCTTCAAGACGTGATGTTCCAACTGGGCCTTAATTTCGATTCTCCAGAAGCGTTGGAGGTGTCCACGCGTATCCAAGAAGAGATCTACTATTGGGCACTCAAAACAAGCTGTGAAATTGCGAAGACCGAAGGCCCACATCCAGCTTTCGCAGACACGCGTGCCGCTCGTGGTGAACTTCAGTTCGACAGTGCGGGGATCACTCCGAACAATCAAGCGCGATGGGACGACCTTAAGAAAGAAATAATGGAGCACGGCCTCCGAAACTCTCTACTCATTGCAATTGCGCCTACGGCAACGATTGCTTCAATTGCTGGTTGCTATGAATGTATAGAGCCGCAGGTCTCAAACCTATTCAAGCGAGAGACACTTTCTGGGGAGTTTTTACAAATCAACAAGTACCTCGTCGAGTCGCTAAAAGAACAGGGACTGTGGACAGAAGAGATAAGAACTCAAATCAAGCTCGGTGAAGGTTCTATTCAGCACATTGCAGAGATTCCAAAGGTGACCCGAGAATTATATCGAACATCCTGGGAAATTCCGATGCGAGCTCTGATCGATATGGCTTCGGCACGAGGCGCATATATCGACCAAAGCCAGTCACTCAACTTGTTCCAAGAAAGCCCAAATATCGGTGCACTGTCGTCGATGTATTTCTACGCTTGGAAGAAGGGTTTGAAGACCACGTATTACTTACGGTCTCGACCTGCAACGCAAATTGCAAAAACAACTGTGTCAGGACAAGCAAAACGGACCACAACACAGGAAGCAGTTGCTTGCTCGTTAGAGAACCCAGAAACATGCGAGGCCTGCCAATAAAAAAAGTGGGTTAGACTGGACAACCGCAACACTTGATTAAAGGAGTAAGGAAGAATGTTATTAGATCCCGGACTGAACTTGACCCTTCGCCCAATGGCGTATCCAAAATTCTATGAGATGTATCGAGCTGCTATCAAGAATACTTGGACTGTCGAAGAAGTTGACTTCTCAATGGATGTCGACGCTCTAAATAATAAGATGACAGCGGCTGAGAGGCATCTCATCAATCGTCTCGTTGCATTCTTCGCGACCGGAGACTCGATCGTCGCCAACAATCTTGTTCTGAACCTTTATCAGCATATCAACGCACCTGAAGCGAGAATGTATCTCTCGCGTCAGCTCTACGAAGAAGCTCTGCACGTCCAATTCTATCTCACTCTTTTAGATACTTACCTTCCGGACCCCGAAGAGCGAGCAGAAGCATTCCGTGCTATCGAAACTATTCCTTCCATCAAAAAGAAAGGAGAGTTCTGCATGAAATGGATGGACAGTATTGAGGGCCTAACGAAGCTTGAGACGAAAGAGCAAAGGCGTCTTTTCCTCCTAAACTTAGTATGCTTCGCCACTTGCATCGAAGGACTGTTCTTTTTTGCTGCCTTTGCTTATGTTTATTTCTTACGCTCAAAAGGCTTGTTGCATGGACTTGCCGGAGGTACCAACTGGGTCTTCCGCGATGAGAGCGCGCATATGGCTTTCGCGTTTGAAGTCGTTAGAACGGTTCGTAAAGAAGAGCCAGACCTGTTCGACCAAGACCTTAAAGACAAGATTCGAGACATGCTCGTGGAAGCTGTCGAGTGCGAAATGCAATTTGCCGAAGATGTACTGAGTGGCGGTGTCGCTGGATTATCTACCCGCGACATGCGTACTTATTTGGAGTTCGTCGCAGATCAACGCTTGCAGGCGTTAGAAATACCGCCTTTATTTGGAGCGTCCAACCCGTTTCCTTTCATGGAGCTTCAGGATGTTCAGGAACTCGCGAACTTCTTCGAGCGTCGTGTATCCGCTTATCAAGTTGGTGTTACTGGTGAGGTTAGCCTGAATTCATCCTTCTAAAGAGGCGGCACCATATCCGCTTCAGATATTAGGTGGAGAGCAGGTTCTCTTTGCTCTTGGAGCTTAGCCAGCGCCACGCTACACAAATGACTACGATCATAATAAAGTCGTATTTGTTTATGCCGCAATGGTTCGAGAGAGTTGCGCTTGATATCGGCTTTCGTCTCGAGGCCACATGTGGATAAACCGAGCATAGACTTGGTTCCCTTCAACATCGTCGATCTGCGATAATACTCGTATGGGTCTCTCCGTCTCATCCAAGTGGACTTCAAGCCAAACGTGCTGACCGGCCTTCGTATAAGGACCACTGAGAAACATACACAAACCTTCGTCTCTCAACTGTACAGCGTAGGTCTCGAAGACATGGTCGTCCCCGTGAATTTCTAAAATCCGTATACTTCCCGAAGGACGCTTGCTAATGTGTGATGATAAACTTTGAATAACGCTCATGTCGTGACCCCTTTTCGAGTCTGATCATAGCGTGTATTTCGGTGTAGTCAAAAAAACGACCTGTAATACAAGGTAGTTTTCGCCCGTACGCTTCTCTTATTTCTTCAAAAACGCCAGCCAAGCCGCGACAACCGCAAAAAGGCCACCAAACATGAGTTTACCGGCGCTGGCCTCGCCCATTCCTGCACCCCAAAACCCGACTGCCATCGTGGTAGGTACAAGAGCGAGAAGAAAGCCTGTAAACAAGCGACCGTCATTTTCCATCGAAGGGTCCTGATTCGACATATGCTCGACTGTACTCATTGATATGCTCTTCGTCATCGATAAAAATCGCATTTTTGTATTTTTCTGATGGTTTTACGGGGTTTTTGGTGAAGTCTTATTCGAATCGTGAAACGTATATAGAGTAGTTATGAATTTTTCTGCGTCAAACGATCACCTTGCCATCTCCAGAGCGCTTACCCTTTTCGTTGTCACAGGGTTTATTCTAGGTTTTGCCTGGCCTGGAGCTGGGCCACAGCCCAAGGGATTGGTGACTAAACCTGAAAATGACAGCGCGAAAACCTTCAAGAAAATTCAAAAATCAGAAGAGGAGTGGAAGGCACAACTGTCTGACCATGAATTTTACATACTCCGCCGGGCGGGTACAGAACGACCTTTTACCGGCTCACTCCTCAAGAACAAATCGAAAGGAACTTATTATTGTCGAGGGTGTGGCCTGGCGTTATTCAAATCCGAACACAAATTCAACTCTGGAACAGGTTGGCCAAGCTTCTACGACAAGGCGCACCGACATAACGTAGTGACCAAGGCAGATAACAAATTCGGGATGGTGAGAACCGAGATTCTTTGTGGGCGATGCGATGGACATCTCGGGCATGTCTTCACCGATGGTCCTAACCCCACGGGTCTACGTTACTGCGTCAACTCGGCTTCTCTAGACTTCAAAGCACTTGAAACGAACAAGAAAAAGAATACCGGTAAGAAATAGACTTCTTTTTTGTCACAGTTGAAGGCGTGAAATCACTAAGAAGTCTAGGCAGAACCGCCAAGTTCTAAGGGGTTTCACAATGACAACGCTCACCAAACAACAATTCACTCAGTCACTCAATGGGAAAACACTCTCCATTGCAGACGCGAAAGAAGATGCGCGATTATCAGGAGTCAATCTCAAATCCAGCGACCTAAATAACGACGGTCAAATATCAGGTGAGACTGAGACGGGTCGGTTGTTCGATGAAATCGATAAGTTTGATAAAAATGGAGACAGCAATTCCGTTGCCCTCACCCAGCGTGGGCGCGCAACAGCCGTGACCCCTAAGATTGCAGCGATTGGCGAAAAAGCTCAGGTCGATACGCTCCGCGCCCTCGCAAACACTGGACCACGAAGTAACAATGACGTTGTCCTACTCGGCATGAACAAAGGCTCAAGCCACGAAGCAAAGTCACTTCGCAATCGTGGTTTGCATGTCCAACACATCAAAGATGCACGGGTCGATGACACCGCTCGTGGTGACGACGGTAAAACGTACAATCTCACGACACCTGATGGAGTGTCTGGATTTGTAGGCTCGCTAAAACTTCCCGAAGCACAAAGCGCCAAAATCGAAGAAGTATTGAATAGAGCAGACCCCGACGCAAAAGATGAGCTCGCTCAGCTCACAAAGACCTGGGCTAAGGGAGAGCGAGGAGAAGAAATTCCGTCGCGCCTCGTGTTGTCGGGGCACAGTGTTGGCGATGGTGTTTGGGGCGATCACAACGGCGAAATCTATCGTCGTGATATCGCGGATCTTGCTAAAGCGATGCCCAGAGCGGCCGCGCAGGTGGAGGATCTTCATATCTCGGGCTGCTACTCTGGCGGCCAAGGAGATGTTGATTCTTGGAAAGGTATATTTCCGAAGGCCAAGACCGTCTGGGCCTACACCGGTTCGGCCCCTGGCAGCTATAGTGGAGCGACGACTCACCTCGCCCGTTGGGACCGAGCTACTCGCGGCGAAGCCTCCACGCTGGATAGAAACGTCGCACAAGGCACCCGAAAAGGAGACAATGTCGCAACCTGGAGCGTAGACGAAGGTTACAACAATGGAGAACCACCTCGTTCATATTCAGATGTTCGTGAAGATTTTGATTGGTCCAGACCCGACTACAACCAATTCTTCTCCGGTGCCGAAAACGTCGAGAACACGCAAAGCGGCCCTTTACGAGATCACTACAACAATACTCAAAGACTCATTCAGCACCGGGACCTGCCTGAAAATGAACGAGCTCAGCTCAGCGCACACAGGGACAGCACGATTCGACTCATCTATTACTCAAAGTCTGTGGCCCCTAATTTCCAAGCTCATCATCAACAGAGTATTAGAGAAGGATTCAGATCTGTCGGAATGACCGCTCCTGACTTTTCCAAGCTCTCTCGAATGGATGCGTTGGCTCAAATCTCCGCATTTGAGAATAAAGTCACCGGAATGGGTACACCACCGGCCGCAGCCCAAACCCTTTTGCCCCTGCTTACAGACGGACTTCGGGACCTAAATTCCTCAATAATCCCGTCAACCTGGATTTAGACCGACAGATTTGTTCCAACAGAACGTGCCGTCCTACATGTAAGAAAAAGTAGGCAACCCTTTTGTGTTTCAGGCGAAAACACTTACATGCATGGGCTGAGACTGCCATCTTTTCATGTACTTAGCACCAGGTCGCACCACACGGGACATCCGCACAAGGGTGCCCAGACGTCCCAAAGTCTACGTACGCGAGACACGTACAACGAGGCTTCATCTGAAGGTATTGCGCACAGTCAATCGCTATCCCAACCAAACACCGGCCCAGTTACGGGTTTGCAAGACCTTGTCCATCAAACGGTGAATATTGCGGCCAGTGCCGTTGTGGTGGGAGCCACCTTTGGGGTGACGGCGCGCGCTACACCCGACTTGATGGGCGGACCTACGCTAGAAACACAGAACAATAACGATGTTGTATTGGTCGGAATGAACAAAGGTTCTGGGTTTGAGGCTCGCTCACTACGTAACCGAGGGTTGCGGGTACACCACGTCAAAGATGCGAATAATTGGCAAGAGGCAGAGTGGAACCTTCATGACCTAGTACGTAGCGAAAGTGGAACTGTATTCAATCTATCGACCACCGAGGGTATATCGGCGTTCGTCGGGACGCTGAGACTCCCTTCCGCCCAAAGTGAAAAGATCAAAATAATCATTGAACGCACAAGCGAAGACGGAAAGGATGAACTTTCACAACTTGCCGCAATTTGGGCCAAAGCCGCACGAGGAGGTCAGATTCCTTCACGCCTTGTATTGTCCGGCCATAGTTCTGGAGACACGCTTTGGGGAGACTTCAATGGAGAATTGTTAAGGGGAGATTTTGCTGATCTTGCTGAAGCCATGCCAAAAGCCGCCGCTCAAATTGAGGACCTGCATTTATCGGGGTGTTACACCGGCGGGCAATTCGACCTGGAAGCATGGCGTGAAGTTTTTCCGAATCTAAAAACAATTTGGGCATACACCGGCTCTGCTCCAGGCAGTTACAGCGGAGCGACTACGCATTTAGCTCGTTGGGACCAAGCCACTCGTGGTCAAGTGAATACTCTCGACCGCAATGTGGCCCGCGGCACCAGGAAAGGAGAAAATATTTCTACCTGGAGTTTCGAGCGAGGGTACGAAAACGGCCAGCCACCGGCGCCGTATACTGAGGTGCGTCGTGAATTTGATGACTCACAATCATGGGCCTATACCGACTACTTTTCAGGCGCACTAGCCGTTGAGAATCCCCAAAGCGGAGACCTTCGCTATCATTACAACATCACTCAGCGTCTCCTACAACACACGGACCTCCCCGAAAGCGAGCGGAACGAGATCACCGCGCATCGAGATAGCACAATCCGACTGTTGTATTACACCAAAACCATCGCCGGCAAATTTCAGGATTATCACCAAGAGGCAATCAATGCGGGATTTAGTTCACTAGGCTTAACCTCCCCCGATTTTTCAACTTTATCTCGTCAGGAAGCTCTGGCCTACATATCTGACTTTGAACAAAGATTTCAAAGCATGAGAACACCCCCGGCGGCAGCTCAATCACTATTACCGCTATTAACTGGTGGATTAAGAGACCTCAATTCGGCCATTATCCCCTCAACATGGATTTAGATCAGACTCTATCAATCCGCACACGATTCACCGTTATTCTCATCGCGGTTTTCTCGTGCCTAGCATGTCAACAAACAACCGTACCGGCCGAGCTTCATCCAGATGCTAAAACCGGTAAGAGCACTCAGCCTCACAAAAAGCAGGGGGCAAAGCCTGGAGAACCTATTACGAAACTTGTATCCACAAGTTCTGTCTGCGCGGCGGGATTTGATGAAGCGGCGAGCCACATAGAAAAACAACTCTTTCCTTTGCGAATTCCATCGTGCCTAAAAGCCATTGGTACAGCCTGCCCTCTCCTCTCTGACGCTATTCGGCGCGCAGCATCAAATGCCGCGGTCCAAAAGTCAGAGGTCATGTCACAGACTCTTTACGAAGCAGTTAAACGGCGACTCTCTCCCAGTTGCAACGCTGTAAAAGCGACTGACAGCGCCGAAAAACTAGGAGAAAGTTGCTATGGGAAGCGCCACGATTTATCCAGTCGACTCATTGCTGACATGCACGCCGGCATTTTTGCTTTTTATCTCGTCGTTGAAGAAGAGTTAAAAACGAAAAAACTTTACGACAAAAACTCCCGGAGAATATTGCTCAACCTCCTTCTCACATCTGCCATGGAAGGAGAGAAGAAGAAGCGCAAAAAACGCAGGTAGCATCTCAGCCCGTTTTCCTATAAACCGTACATGCAGGCCTACTCACAATGACGCTAAGAGACCAAATGGGCAAACGGGCACAGTCTGCCACCCGAAATTTCGACTATCGTGACTATCGATTTACTTTTGTTGTCGGTCTGCTCGCTGGCACCTTCATTCTCGCCCCCATTGGCTCTGACCTTCTCGAAGGATCAAGCGAAGAAAAGCAGCCCACGACAACGCCTGAGCAGACACACCTCATTTCCACTGATGACACCGTAAGCGACCACACCCTTGCTCAAGCTTTAGAAGAAACAACATCTTCCACCGTCGTAGAGGAAGCTCCTCAGAACCAGCTCTTCTCAGGAAAGATCGCCGCAAATCAGTTTGTCGCAGACATCCTAACCAATGCAGGGGCAAGCCTCGTGGACGCAGACTCCGCTGTTCGTTCGTTAACAGGAATATATGATTTTCGAAAAAGTCGTCCGGGTCACCAATATGAATTTGAATTGACCCCAGAGAGTAAACTTATTTGGTTTCGTTATAAGGCCAGCGCTGACGAAATATATGTTACTCGTCGAGGCCCCGAAGATAAGTTCAAGGGCGCAGCAGAGGAGATCAAACTTGAACGAGAAGTCATTGAGGTCAACGGCGCTATCGAAGTCTCATTATGGGAAGCTTTTGTTCGCTCAGGCGAGTCTCCTAACCTTGCGATGACTCTCGCGGAAGTTTTTCAGTTCGACATCGACTTCTTTCATGACACTCGCAAAGGCGACCGTTTTCGTTTCTGGGTCGAAAAGTTCACTAACGAAGGTGAATTGGTTCGCTACGGGCGAATATACGCGGCGGAATATATCGGTGCTTCTGATAGTCCCGTCGGAACCAAGCGTTTGTTTTATTGGGACAGCAAACGTGACCTCAAAAAAGGATATTACGACGCCAACGGGAAAGCCGCACAACGAGCTTTCCTTCGATCACCCTTGAGCTTTACTCGAATTAGTTCACCGTTTGGCTACCGAAAACACCCGATACTGAAGAAAAGGCATTTTCACGGAGGCATTGACTATGCCGCTCCTACGGGGACTCCAGTGCGCGCTGTTGCCGAGGGCCGCGTAGTTTTCGCAGCTCGCAAAGGCCCCGCAGGAAAAATGGTGCGAATCAGACATGACGGTGGCTATGAATCTTTCTATCTTCACCTTTCGAAGATAAAGGTCCGAAATGGTCAGCGTGTCTCTCAGAGTACTATCATTGGTAAAGTGGGTTCAACGGGACGTTCTACCGGGCCTCACCTCGATTTTAGACTCAAAAAACATGGCAAATACCTAAATCCTCGCCGACATGTCGCTCCACGAACAAAGAGCGTTCCACGGAAAGAGTTGAAGGCGTTTAAAGCCTCTATTCAAAAATGGGCGGCTAAATTTGCGAGCTAAATTTCGGGGAGTGGCACCGGAAGTTCACTGCGATACATTTTAGAATCCTTGAGTGCGCGCGTTGCTGCAAAGATTTGTGAGTCAATCAACATATTCGTCTCAGGAGCAAACTCTAGAACTTTCGTCCTCACGTCATCATTGTGACTCCTCAAAAATGGATTTGTTTCGAGCTCAGTACCAATAGTACTCGGAATCGTACAGCCACCCGCTTTACGTATGCGTAGAACGTCCTCGATTCGATTTCGCAGCTTGAAATTGTTAGGTTCAAGCGACCAGGCGAATTTCAGATTATCTTCCGTATACTCGTGACCGCAAAACACCAGTGTGTCTTTCGGAAGCTTGGACAAGCGTGTCAAACTGTCGTGCATTTTCGATGGCGGCCCATCGAACAAATATCCACAGCCACCGGCAAATAGTGTGTCTCCACAGAATAAGAATTCCTTAAACAGATATGAAATATGACCATCAATGTGTCCTTCGGTCAGCATCACGGTCCCTTCTGACTCTCCGAAGAAAATTTGAGAACCTTCATCGACAAGCTCGTTTACTCCGGGAACATCGTCCTTTCGTTTCTTCGGGCCAACGACTCGCATAGAGGCCAGTTGTCCACGTGACTGAAGGTCGAGGTTGATACCGATGTGGTCTGCGTGGGTGTGTGTATTCAGAATCGTGGTCAGCTGTAAATTCTGCGACGCGCAATAGTCCAAAACTCCTTGGGCTTCAGGGCCATCTACAGCAGCCACCTCTCGCGAGTTCACATCAACCAGCAACCAGATTAAATTATCTTCCCAGGAAAGGACTTGATGGACCTCTAGTCGCCCGTCCTTTGATACAATCGGTTGAATCGGCGTCGAAACAACATGCTTCATAATGCTGAGGCCGCCTTCTTCGGAGACCGAAAGATTTCAATCCAGCCCAATAATACTCCACAAGATATTCCGTCGTATTCCTTCTCGTCTTTTGAACGAACGTTGTTCCTCGTCACTACGGCTTCGTGCCCACCAAGCACAATGTCATCAGAAATTTCTTGCTTACTCTCCTGACGAATACTGGTGCCGATGCGATTGTCCCGCAGGAGGGCACCTATCAGCCTGAGCGCGACTGATACAGCTAGGCATACCAATGAGACTACGTCTTCAAGTTCACTTGAACTCCCGTCTGGCAGTGTCACTCCGATGGTCACTTTACCTCTCCGTCGCACGGCCACGGCCCGTCCGAATCTAAATGTCTGCCCCTAAAAACGAGGACGGACAACCTTCTATAGAGTATGGTCAAGACGAATTATTGCGTCAAACCAAATATCTTGAAGGAGAGGAATGTCAGAAAACGTATCAACCTAGAGCCGCTTCCAGTCTTTTGAGAAGTTCGGGGTCGTCGACCTTTGAAGACGAGGTAAAGCGGCCAATGACGGACCCATCCCGGTCAATCAAGAACTTTGTAAAGTTCCAGCCGATATCCCCCTCACCTTCAGGATCAGTATTTATTGACGTCAATAAGGCGTATAGATCATGCCGATGCGGTCCATTCACATCTATTTTTCCAAACATGGGAAACGTCACCCCATATCGAGTGGTGCAAAACTTTTGAACATCCGCGTTTGTCCCTGGCTCTTGCGCCCCAAATTGATTGCATGGAAAACCGAGAACCTGCAACCCGCGGCTGTGGTTTGCTTCGTACAAACGTTGAAGCCCCTCGTATTGAGGCGTGAGTCCACATTTTGACGCGACATTCACAACCAGTAGGACCTGCCCACGATAATCCAGCAGAGACTTTGTCTCCCCTTCAATGGTTGTCACTTCGAAATCATAAATATCTGCCATGCAGCATGATTAGAACTCGAAAGCTCCGAACGCAAGTGAGGAGCTCAGACTCCTGTCCTCAAAATAGCCGACGGCACTTCGTAAAAAGGGCGCCTTAGGATGAGTACCCTACAATAGAAAGAAGCGATGTCCGCAATTGAACTATAGACAGAGAAGCGATCGCTGAGTTATTTTTACCGCGTGGCTGGAACTTGGAAAAAGGCAGCTTTGTTGGTTGCCATCAGCGGGCTGTTTGCCTGCTCAAGCTCTTCCTCCGAGAATGAACGCGTGATGCCTGGAAACAGCCAGGACGCGACTGCACAAAATACGACATCAGACTCAGGTACGAATTTGGACACTGGAGTGATGGCGGTTTTAGACTCGGGAAACGTATCTTCGACGGACGCAGGGAATCCCGGCGTTTCGGATAGCGGCTCGACAAATGTAGAAGACGCAGGCTTCGAGATGGATGCACAGAGCCAAAGCCCTGCGGACTCAGGCGTCCTCGCCGACGCCATGGCAATGAACGCTTCATGCCCGCCGAGCGGCCCATTTGGAGCAAGCACCGGTGACACTACCCCGAATATCGAACTCCAAGATTGTGACGGAAATACCGTGAGGCTTCACGACTTTTGCAATCGAAAGGCGACGTGGCTTTTCAGTCTACCCCTTTGGTGAGGCGGATGTCGCCAATTCGCTAGTTCAGCGGATGCACCTCATGGCCGACTCAAAATGCGCGGTGGTAATGATTTCGAAGGCTACATCGTTGTCACTCAAAATGGTTCTTTTCAAACCGCGACTCAACAAGATTGTCGAGACGTTCAACGAATGTACAACCTTCGTATGCCGGTTCTTTTTGACGTCAATGGTGATTATGCGAGCACAATGAACGCACTCAGGCACTGGCACCTCGTTCTCTCTTCCGAAAATGTCATTTCTTGGCGAGCGGAGAACCGAACTGGCGACCAAAACTTCGAAGCGGAAGTCCGTGCCCTACTCCCCTAAAGCTGTACTCAGTCGCCGTGCTGCCGTCTGGCAGAAAATTTCGCCGAGCTGAGATTACTGTCTATTTGGGGGGATGAAACCAACTTTTCTATAAACCTTCGATAAGGTCCGATGTGCTCGACGCCCGGCGTTCTCGGCGCCGTGAGCGAGTACAGTTTCGAGGTACCCCTTGTCCGTCATGATTTCTTGATATCGTTTTTGAATCGGTTTCAGGACTTCGACCATGACTTCTGCAAGTTCGACCTTCAAATGGCCGTACATTTTCCCTTCAAAATGAGATTCTACTTTCTTCATATCTTGGTTCGTCATGACAGAATACATGGTGAGTAGATTCGCCAGACCTGGGCGAGATTCATCGAATCGGATCTCGGTTCCAGAATCTGTCACAGCCCGTTTCAATTTCTTTGTCACTACGTCTGGTGAGTCTAGTAACGCGATATAATTTTGTGGGTTCGCATCACTCTTCGACATTTTCTTTGTCGGTTCTTGAAGACTCATCACGCGCGCACCGGCGGGAGGGATGAACACCTCTGGTACAACAAATGTCTCCGAGTAGCGTTGATTAAAGCGCTGAGCAATATCTCGCGTAAGTTCAAGGTGCTGTTTTTGATCTGCTCCGACGGGAACACAATTGGCCTGATACAATAGGATGTCAGCAGCCATCAAAACAGGGTAAGTAAACAAACCGGAATTTATATTGGCTTGGTGCTGAACACTTTTGTCCTTGAACTGCGTCATCCGCTGAAGCTCGCCCATATAGGTCATCGTACCAAGCAACCAAGCCAGCTCTGCATGAGCAGATATATGAGACTGGATCGCAATCGTGGATTGCTCGGGATCAATCCCGCATGCAATGTACTGCGCAACAAAAGAGAGGCATCGCTTCCTAAATTCTGCGGGCACTTGTTGCACGGTAAGGGCATGTAAGTCGACAACGAGGTAAATACAGTCGTACTCGTCTTGCATGTTTACCCAATTTTTCAGGGCACCCAAGTAGTTTCCGATACAAAGCTCGCCCGAAGGCTGTATCCCTGAAAGAATCACCGGTTTTTTCGGCGCGGAATTATTCACACCTGAAACATGCAGATTTTCCGCACTTTCAGCAAGGCGAGAATGAGGCCGATAGGCTCAAAGTCGTATTTTGCGTCCTTTCATGCTAAAAAGTTCTCTGCAATATGCAGGTCGGCCCAGCATCTATTGGAGAAAAGATTCGAGGATACGTCCTCGAAAAAGTTTTGGGTCAAGGTGGCATGGGATGCGTATACCTTGCCCACCACGAGCACCTTCAAAAGAACGTAGCCATCAAGATCCTGGATGGGGCACTCACAGATGATCAAGAGTTTATCTCACGCTTTTTTGAGGAGGCCAGGATCGTCAACAACGTAAAGCACGCGAACATCGTAGATATCGTAGATTTCGTAGACACCCAATCCCCACGACGCGTCGCCTATATCATGGAGTATGTCCACGGGCCCTCCCTCAGCCAAGCGTTAAAAAAGCACAAATTTACGCCGGTACAAGCACTAAATATTTGTCGCCAAATTGCTGGAGCATTGGACGCAGTACATGAAATTAATGTCGTCCACCGAGACCTCAAACCAGGAAACATTCTGCTTATGGAAGCGCCCGAGGAAAGCGACTTTTCCAATTTCCCGAGTGTAAAAGTTGTTGATTTTGGTATCGCAAAAGTCACGGATGACACATCTGAGCATAAGACCAGTACAGGCGCGCTCATGGGGACTCCCATCTATATGTCTCCTGAGCAAGTTGCGAGTGATCCCGTAACCAGCAAAACAGACGTGTACGCACTGGGAGAAATACTTTTCGAACTAGTGACCGGCGAGCCCGCATTTCAAGGGGAGAATCTCAATATTCTTCGTCAGAAACTCGCTCACGTACCTCCGAAGCTCGCAATCGACGAAGAGGTACCTCTACGCCGGGAGCTTCTTGGATTGGTGAGTAATTGCCTTCTGCCTGACCCGGTGAACCGACCGGCACTCGCCGAGGTCCTCGAAGGATTAAACTTTATCCAAAGCAAGCTAGAATCTGAGCCTGCGACTGTACGTCGTGACTCTCTGCACCCCAATCGACGAACGGTGACCAAGCGCCCGACATCGGTCATGCCTCCTCCCCGAGAAAATCCGTTTCGAATGCTGGCCAGACAGCCGAAAAAGAAACTTCCGAAATATGCAATGCCAGTGATTGCTTTAATGGTTTTTGTAATTTCAGGTCTGTTCGGAATTGCGTACCAAAGTAACAACCGAACCTCGCCTATCGTTGTTACTCCCGCCATCATCGAAACCCAATCGGCAACGACTTCACCAGCAAAAGAAGAAATCAAACCTCGCCTCAAGATGCCACAGACAACCGCTCAGCAACGGGAGAAAACTCGAGTTGAGAAACGGGACCGCAGAGCAAAAAAACCACGGGATCGCCGTCGAAAATCGAACGTATTTGGAACTTTGACTATTGAGGCTTATACGACCGCAGGACGCCAGCTATCTGCCAAAGTGACCATCGACGGGCGAACGATACCCAGGAAAACTCCGGTCACAATAAAAGCTCGACCCGGCAAGAGGATCATCACTGTCCAAGCTTCAGGGTATCCTCCTATATCAAAAGCAGCTACTGTGACCCAGGACACCAAATCAAAGGTTCAGGTGATCGTCGATCTCTAGTATGTATAGTACATGGCCTCAGTGCGCCAAAATTATTCGCTAGTGATCCCACTCGTTGGAATTTTAGTGTTTTCCGAGTCTGCTCGAGCAGAACCCGCGTCAGAACTGCTGACAGAGGGCATTATTCAATTTGGGCAGGGAAAAATAGATTCCTCGAAACGATCACTAGAAAAAGCACTCGCCTCATCCGACGACCCGATTCTAAAATCAAAAATTCACCGTCAATTCGGGATCCTATTCGAAGCAGATAATCAGCCCTTAGAATCCTTGCTTTCATTTCGAATCGCCCTCGCACTCAATCCGAATATAAGTCTCTCAACCCGTGAACATCAGGGTCGCCCTAGCGCTTTGTTCAGATGTGCACAAAATCTAGACATAGGAGGCTTTACAGAAAAAACTATCCGCAGCCAGATGGCTAATAAATTCACGGGCGAAAACTTTAGCTGCCCAGTCGATAGCACCGGACAAAAAATAGTCGTAGCACCTGTCCCTGCCTTGCTCGACCTAGACCAACTCAAGGAACAAAAAGAAAAAGAAACCAAACAAACACCTTGGTTTAGCTCAGCAACTTTTTGGATTATCGCCTCCATCGCGCTCGCAGGGAGTGCAACAGCAGCAGGCTTCTATTTTGCACCACCAACCGGTGGAGATTACGGAGGCAGCAGTGACACGACCATTCGGTTGTCTAATTAGTTGAAATTAAGAGATGCTGCGCCTTGTACAAAACCTATTGCTCTGCGGACTTTTTGCGACCGTTTCGTGCACGCAAGACCTGACCCAGATTGTTGCCTTGGTCTCATCTGACTTTGGAGACGAGCTTCATCAGGTCGGGATAGACATTGAAAATAGCCGAGGTGAGCTCATTAGCTCGAACGATTTTTTCCTCGCTCAAGAGAACATAGCATTGCCCTTCTCTTTTACTATCGAGCCTGGTGCGAACTTCCGCGATCAAAACATAAGAGTAACAGCCCTTGGCTTTGATGCATCTGGCAAAGCACTGGTGGAATACTCCGCGCGATTAGGTTTCGTAGAGCAACAACGAAGATTACTGCACATCGACCTCCTTCGAGTCTGCAAGCCCGTCGAGTGCGCTCAACTCAATCAAACTTGCTCTGCTCAGGGGCAATGCGTAAATGACTATGTCGAAGTAAAAGACCTCCCCGTAGTAAACCCAGGCGAAGAATTTACAACGGTTCGTTTGCCTCCGAATAATAATACAGATGCTGGTTTGCCGCCTGACGCAACTCAAAACTCCGACTCGGGATCTTCGGAGGAGAAAAGTGACGCTGGTGGGCTCGACGCGAACGTAGACCCGATCAAACCAACTACGTGCGTTGATGTTGGTTGCCCTATCAATCAAGTTTGTGTGGATCCGGCTACCCACAGTATTTGTGACGCCAGCACGGAGTCACCCGAACGATGCGGATGCCGTGTCGCATGTGACCCATTTGGTGCCGTTTTGCGATGCGGTTTTTCGAACGACATCTGCACCTACCTCAACGAAAATCCACCTCGAGGCCAAGGTTACTGCCGACCAAACCTAGGCGGAGGAGAACAAGGGGATTCTTGCACAACCCAATTCAACGAAAAGGGAGAGAGGATTAGCGACGACTGTAACCGCACCAAGAATTTTACCTGCACCGGGGTCACATCTACGCGTCCGACCGGTGGCCAATGCGCTCGAACCTGTCGCACAGACCTGTTCTTGAACTGTCAATTCCTCCTCAGCGAGACAACGTTTTCATGCACACCCGACGAAAAGGATCCGGATTCAATCATTGGAACCTGCCGGTTGCCCGAACAGGCCTATACAGACATTTCTCGTTCCTGCTTTACGCAGCAAGAATGTCAAAGCCAGTCGTGTCTAGACACAGGAGTCCAAGGAATCTGCACTTCAGACTGTTCCGGTTTGGAAACGTGTCCCGGAGATAGTGCCTGTTTACCCGTCCGCCGTAACGCGAACAACGAATTCCTGTGCTTCCGCTCTTGCGATGATGACGCCGACTGCACGAGTAAAAATCAAAATAACGTATGTCACCCGATTGGTGATCGTAAAATATGCTACCCGCGGTGCGAACTCACCAACAACAGGTGCCCGGGCTCGCAAGGAACATGTAATCCGCGGACCGGACTTTGCGACTAGCTCCGAGAACCCGCTCTCTAATAAACAATCCCAAATCCAAGAAATGGACCATGCTGTATTTGATAGTGATTGGCTCGAATCACCGTCTCATCGTTTTCAAAAGAATTATCATCAGACTCAGCATCATCTTCGCGGTCATCAGGAGGTCCAGGAGAAAATCCATTCGCAAAGAAATCCACGCCATACCCAACACGCAGAAATGCTCCCAGCCCGTGTAAACTGTAAAATCGCTTGAAATAAAGGTAGACGAGTCTGAGTTGTCCCATGACCGCCGGCTCTATCGTAAAACTCTCGCTGACGTCTCCTAGCAGAACATCGTCCCAAGTCACTAAACTGAGTCCTCCCCCAAGCTTCACTTCGAGGTCCAAACCGCTAAATTCATTCTCATATTTTGATACATAATCGAGCTTCGAGTATCCGACAAACAACTCGAATCTTCGCACATCTGCATCGACAACTTCCGAATCAACAAACTGAAAGTTGGCAGTGCCCGCAAGTGCTTCGTATTTATATATTGGTTGAAATAATCCGTATTGGCGATAGGTCAAACCATAGCGAATCCGATACTGATTCAGCAGACCGAGTTCAAAGTTATACAATTCTGTCGGTGTACCACGCGTGCCATTTTGGTCTGTATACTCTCCGGTAAACTCGCCGCCACCGACGGTTACTCGAACGTCATGCCCCAAAAACAATCGATCAAAGCCTACAAAACCACCAATGAAATTAAACGCACGTTTCGCATTCGTTCCTAATTCATCTTCAATTGCGTCTCCAATCAAATTTTGCGTGTAGTTAATCCCAAGGTTAGTGTTCCCCCAACGTGCTTCAAACATTCCACCTATCGTTGTCGCAGGATTGTACGCATACACAGCATCGTAATTTTCCGGCGCATCAGCTAGGTCTGGCATTGGCGCCACTACGTTCCAGAATTGATACGCAGCTTCAGGCCCACCAAAGATGAACCAATCTCGATATCTGTCTTCCCAGCCGTCAACAAACGGACGTTCCGTTTTATCTATCTTTTCGAGCATCATGACGGGAGAATCGAACAAATCTTGTTGGACATTTTCGGTGAGTACGTTCTCTAAGAAGCGTAAACCGACCTTGTTTGTCGGAGAAATTGCCAAAAGGGGGTTCCAGCCAGAATTGTATTCCTTCTCTCTGTGGTACACCCGGTTAGCGACAAGTTTTTGCCCTGCCACTTGTGCTAGCTGCAGTCCCTTATTGAACGAGTTACGGAAGAAATAGTACAAGACGTAAAGATGTTCGTCTGTAATGGCTACCGAGTGTTGCCAACCAGACTCCTGGCTGTCGACAATCTGCTTTGTCCAGTTCCACTGTTTCTCGACCGCAGAATATAATTCAAGGCTTCGCTCCTGGTAATTGTGGGAAAGGATATAATATTCCCCATTCGACAATCGTACTGCCGACCAATCGTACATAGAGTCTTCCGCAATCCGCGAATTTTCCCCCTCCACATTCGCATAAATTCTGCCACCGTTTCGCCAAAAGAATGCAAATTTATTGTTTTGTGTAAGCAGGAGAATTCCTCGACGCATGCGTGTTGCTTCTCCGAGATTCTCAACACTTCGTCCGTTGCGATACACTTTCGCTCGCGCATTTCTTTGCTTTTTTGACCCTGAAACAATCTTTACCACTGCATACGCATGACCATTCGCAGATACTCTTACAGCAAGTGCTTCGAAGGTTGTCGGAGCACTCTCTTCCGAAGTCCAGCGACCTATTCGTGCTGAAACCTTTCCATCGACCACATATTCAAAGCGATACACTGTATATCGTTTTTTATTTTTCCCTTTCCCCTTCGTGACCTGCCTTCTTGATATCCGATAATCATGAACATGACCGTCTGGGCCAATCTCGGCGTTCCCTATTTTACGCTCTATCGCTCCGTTTTCTTGCCATATGGCAATACGCGACCCACCTATCTGACGAGGCGGAGGAGAAGCACTCACTAAATTCGCATCAGCGAGAAATATTACCAACAGAAGAGTTAATATCCTCATAGGCTCAAGACCTATCGCTGATCTGGCAATGGCACAAGAAACAGAGTTCCAATACTGAGATCTATAAGCCGCGAAGAAACTAGGATGCATAAAGTTTACGGATATTTGGTAAGAGGTATTCTTCAAACGTTCGTTCAAAATCGAAATGAGGATCATGGCCCCAATCCATTCTCGCACGACTATCATCTACGCTATCTGGCCATGAATCTACGATGGCTTGACGACGCAAATCAGGTCGAAACGACACAGAACAGCTAGGAAAAGATTTTGAGATCTTTCGATAAAAATCCTCTGCCGATGGGTTGTAGGCACTGATATTGTAGACGGGTTGTGACAGGTTTTCTGCCGGTGCCTCAAGAAGGCGCAGTATGGCATCGATTGCATCTGGCATGGCCATAAAAGGAATTCGTGTATCCCCCCGCACAAAGCATTCGTAATCAAGATTTTGTGCCGCAGAATGAATCATCTCAGGACCATAGTCACTCGTCCCTCCATGAGGCACCGTGAATGCGGAGATCAGACCAGGAAACCGAATCGAACGAAAATCAACGCCATGCTTGTCTTCTTCGACGGCAAGTTGACGATAATGTCGGCTATAGTACCGCCCTAAGTGTTCTGCATAGAGCTTATTACAGCCATACATCGTCGTCGGAAAATTCCATTGATATTCGGCAATATTCTTGAAAGCAGCCTTTGTCTCAAGGTCCGGTAACCCATATACAGCGATCGAGCTTGGAAGAAGAAATTTAACTGGTCGTCCATGCCATCTCGATTGTTCTACTGCTAATTTTAGAAGGTTTAGAGTTCCACCTACGTTAACTGTGTGCGCCGTCTCTGGTGTAAACTCCGCTCGAGTAGACAATAATGCGGCAAGATGGAGAATCGCATGAATCTCGTACTCACTCACCAGCCTTTCCAAAAGTCGGTCGTCTAACACATCCCCAACGATTTTAGAGGCACAATAGCGACCGAGACCTTCATCAAGTTCACGAATATCAAGTCCCACAATCGCGTAATCAGGCCATCGGTCTGCGATCATCCGAATGAGGCCTTGTCCCATTTCGCCGTTGGCACCAGTCACCAAAACAACTTTCTTTCGCGAAACACTCACAGGGCTTCCCTACGCCAAACGCCGGTATCTTGCCTAGGAGTTTCTGGCACTTATCTGCAGGAGCATCATCGTGATTCAGTCTAATTTATGTTGAACAAATCCGAGTTTTTCCAGCTTGTTAGCTAAAGGATCTAAACCATCTACGAGAACCCGCGTAAGACCTCGGTGCCCCATTGCTCGTAGAGCTTCATTGAGAAATTCGCCCTCGCAAGCTTCAGGCGTTGAAAGCGTGAGCAGTTCAAGACCGCCGAGTTCTCCTACATCTGTATGCTGGCGGTCCGCAGCTGTGAGAAGCCAATCAGTAGTATTGAACCGACTTCGTTGACGGCGATGAAATTCAAAAGAAACAAACAATCCTGCCCCGCGCGTTGCCAAAGTCGCATCATACGTTCGTACGATTTCTTCAAAATTACTCTTCGCTCCGACCACCGTAATCATGGGCATTCCAGTCCGAATTCGGTGAAAGAAACCTTGATTTAGTCGCGTCGCTTCCTCTTCGCAAAGACCTAACTCAACCTGGATCCCCGCTTCCCGAATCTGCGCAACACCTGAACCCCTCATTCGAGGGTCAGAGTCTAAAATAGCGATGACTACCTTCTTTGGCTGCGCGGCAATTACAGCCTGAGTGCAAGGAGGAGTTCGGCCCCAGTGACAGCAAGGCTCAAGAGAGACATAAACAGTCGAGCCCTTACCTCTATCTCCGATGTCTTGCAGAGCTATTGCTTCAGCGTGGGGTCTCCCGCCAATTGCGGTTGCTGCTTCAGAAATAATTTGACCATCCGAGACAACAACACACCCTACCGAGGGGTTAGGCCAAACCAAACCTAAATGTTGTCCCGCCAGCTCAATCGCCCGGTTCATAAATCCCTTATCAGTGGTACTCACCTGACATTTTCCAGTGTGCGATAATATCGCCCACGCGCATCACAAACCAAATATCCTGTTCTGGCAAACAAAGATATTGCACAAACGAAGAAAAATGGTGAATGCACCTCTGTATGACCTGCGCAATCAAAATTTGTGGATTCACGAGACCGCAAGATATAGACGCAGCAGTAGAACTCGGGGTGGATGCTATTGGTTTGGTTCTGGCCGACGACGCGCATGTACCTCTCACTTCCCAACAGTTGAAAGATCTGCTCAAGCGGATTCCAAGAGAGCAAGCCAAAGCCGTGGCTGTTTTAGGAACCGCTGAAGAAAAGCAAGCCCAGGCAGCACTTGAGCTCGGCTTCGACTGGCTACAAATCGTTGTAAAACCAACCCAACACTTCTCGCCGGCAGTAATGGAGCGCACCATTCCTGTCTATTTTGATAATCCTGATGTTTATGCTCAGGTTCAAGCTTGGTCACTGACGAAGCCAAAAGAACCTAGCCCATTCAATTGCATTACGATTGATGGGCCTGCGGGTGGCGGCAAAGGAATCTCAGCCGATCATCATCGGGTCGCTCAAATCGCCAAAACTTACCCAATCATGCTCGCTGGCGGACTTCGTGCAAATAATGTTTCCGAAGCAATAAAGATAGTTCAACCCATTGCAGTGGATGTCAGTAGCGGTGTAGAGAGTGCCCCGGGATTGAAGTGCGTTGAAAAAATGAGTGACTTTATTAATGCTGTTCGTGAAAATGATGAATCGTAGCAAAACGCGTATTTGAGCCAAAAGCATACATTCTAAAGGATAGAAAGCAGTGAAGAAGAAATTTACAATCGGCGTTGAAGAAGAGTTTCAAATCATCGATCCTGTGACTCGCGATCTGAAGTGCCGTATCGCTCAACTCATGGATGCTAATACGTCCATGGACGGCGTCGAGTTACATCCAGAACTTCACCAATCTGTAGTCGAAGTAAATACTCCAGTTTGTGAGGACATTAATTCGGTTCGAGAAGCCGTGACTCACAATAGGATAGAAGCTGCTCGCGTGGCTCATCGCGTGGGCCTACGTCTAGGTGCCGCATCGACTCATCCATTTGCGCGCTGGCAGGATCAAGTCATAAGTAACAAAGAACGCTACGCCAAACTCGTTGATGACTTACAAGACATCGCTCGGGCCAACCTAATTTACGGCATGCATGTCCACGTAGGTATTGAAGACAAAGACGAAGCAATCGCGGTATTCAATTCGGCAAGATATTTTCTGCCTCATTTACTTGCATTATCGACTTCATCGCCTTTTTTCGATGGGCGCATGACTGGACTAAAATCTTCGCGCACGAGTATCTTTAGCCGTTTACCTCGAACCGGTATCCCAGGGCGTTTTGGAAGTTACCACGAATATGAATCATTTGTTTCTACCTTAGTGAAGACGGGCAGTATTGATGACGGCGCCAGGATCTGGTGGGACCTTCGGCCGCACCCGCGCTTCTCAACGTTAGAATTCAGAATTTGCGACCTACCCACCCGAGTCGATGATGTGGTTGCTATCACTGCGTTGGTTCAATGTATCGTCGCAAAGTTATCGTGGCTTCACCAAAACAACCAATCCTGGCAGCATCATCGCTTTGAACTTATCCAAGAAAATAAATGGCGGGCCGCAAGATATGGTTCTTCGGGACCTCTGATCGACTTTGGCAAACGTTGTGAACTCGACTTTGCAGATGTTGTGGTCGAAATGGTCAATTTAGTGTCAGACGTAGCAGAAGACTTAGGCTGTACAGAAGAATTGAACCACCTCCATAACATTGTTCAACGCGGAACATCTGCAGATCGACAGCTCGAAGTTTATGAAAACAGCGGAGGGGACCTCAAAGCGGTCGTAGACTTTATTCTTGATGAAACCGTTGTGGGCCTAAATCTTGGTCAAGTCCTCAAGGATGAACCGGTTATTTACAATTCTACGCCACCAATGCCTTCATCTCGGTAGATATTACGTTTGCGATTGGGTTAGTTTCTTATTCGTTTCAGCAAGACGCTGCGCAAGAGTGACCGCGATCGAACGATAGAAACGCCCTGCTAAACCAGGCTCCTGTGAGACCAGAGTATTGAGCGATTCGTGCGTAACGCAGAGCATCTCCGTTTCAGTTCTAGCAACAATACTGGCACTGGGAGAACCACGGGTGAGAAAAGTCATCTCACCTATTATTGCTCCCACACCGAGTTCCGCGAGGACCTTTTTTTCACCATTAGGTAAACTCTTCTCCACATTGACCTCACCATCCATAACAACAAAAATTGCATCGTTTGGTTTGCGCTCGTCAATAATGACAGTCCCTGGTTCAAAGCTCCGATTGACAGCCTGATTGAGAAGACGAACGCGCTCCGCTGGCTCTAGTTCATCGAATATGTCCGTAAATCCCATCGTAATCCTCTCTTTTAGTCCTCAACACCCAAATCGAATGTATATCCTTCTGTTGCCATGAATAACTCAGGGTCACCAGTTATGGCCTTCTTCTTCAAATCTGCCAAGATCGAATCTAGCGCCGCATCATCTCTAGTAGGCTCATGATGAGTAAAAACTAGCTTTTTCGCCTTCACTTGACGCCCCAACTCTAGGGATGAATCAAACGTTCCATGTCCCCAACCAATCTTTGACGGGTATTCTTCCGTTGTATACGCGGCATCGGACACGAGTAAATCAATGTTTTCTAGGAGTTGATAAAGCTTCTCGTTCTTTGAATCGATAAAGGATTGGTATTCAGCGAATTCTTCGTCTTCCTCCGAGTAAATGTTTCTTGGTGGTTCATGGTCACCCGTAAAGAAGAAGCTGTGACCATCCGCTTCTATTTTGTAGCCGTAATTCAGAACCGGATGATTCATGAGAATGGAGCTGACTCTCGCATCACCAATCTCAAAAGTATGACCATCATTTATCCGATGATAGGAGATATCTGCGTTGAGTTCTGACTCACGAACAGGAAAGTAACAATACTCCATCTGGCCCGCGAGAATATCTTTGAGGCTTTTATTGTAAATCGGATCAAAAGCTCCGTAAAAATTCAATTTGTTTCCGGGCACAAACAAAGGAATAAAAAACGGGAGGCCTTGAATATGGTCCCAGTGGGTATGAGTGATGAGGATGTCACAACTCACGGGCAATGATGCCATGAGCTTTATGCCTAGTTTCCTTATCCCCGTGCCGCCATCAATAATTATGACTTGTCCACTATTCGTCTCAACGCACAAACAAGTGGTGTTCCCACCGTACCGAACTGTCTCGGGCCCGGGAGAAGCGATTGATCCTCTTGCTCCCCATAGAGTTACTTTCATATAGATACTTCCATTAGATGTCGCTTCGACTGCTCCTAAGCGACCTCCATAAATACTTTTACTTTCTCAATGGCAGTTTCAAAATGTTGACGTTCCATCAGTAGTTGGTCGAGTCTAAAACCCAATCTCTGAGATAGCCCGGTTGGAAAACGCATTTCTGGGGCCATTGGATCTAATGACCGCACTAAAATTTTTGCCGCGAGTAAACAGTCCATCATCGGTGTCCTTGTGACTTCAGGTGGACTCTTTCGGTAGTAACGGAGCGCATGCACAATATCTTCGGGCATTTGCCATTTATGAGCGACCATCGAGGAGACCTCAAAATGAGTCACCGCAAAAATCTCCTTCTCGACATCAAACATGGGACGCGATTCTGTTTGCGCACGTTGTTTTACCGACCGAACCAGGTCTGGATGGTTCAAACTCAAAACGAGCTCCCCTATATTATGAACAAGACCAGCCACAAAAAAGTCGTCAGATTGTCTGACAGTAAACCCGCATCTTGATGCAAGGATACGTGCAACTGCGCCCACGGCGAGTGAATCCAGTAGAAATGAATCGGTCGAAACTCCATCATTATTCGCCTTCGGGAGAGAACCAACCGCCGCAATTGAAAGAGCAAGGTGTTTGATGGTGTTGAGGCCAATGTACACAACAGCATGCTTTACAGACGAAATCTGAGTCGAAAGACCAAAATATGCTGAGTTTACGACCTTTAGAACTCGCCCGGTAAGAACAGGGTCGTGCTCGACCACGCGAACCAGTTCGCGTGGGTCGCAATTCGCATCGGAAGTCATGTTCAGAACCAACTGGACACTTTGTGGGAAGGCCGGAAGCTCATCAACCAGCCGTTCTAAATTTTCTTTTTCTACCGTCGCAACCATAAAAGGCTATATTTGCAAGAAACAAACGCAGCTGAGATCGTGTCTTTCAAAGCCCCCCAGCCAACAGCACTCATCCGCATAAACACATCAGCAACATTGTTACCGACGTGTTGTCTTCTTCCCGCGCTAAGGATGCCAAATTTAGAGACCTACGTTAACCTGCCTACTGAAAATCCTAATCATTTCAGCGTTCCCCATCACCTGATTACGGGTTTACCTGAATCACTGTCGGATAGTTGAAGACATTTGCTCCCAAACTGGAGCCTCACCGTTTAGAACAGGCAGAACTGAACTGTCGGCTTCGAGATGTTTTCTGAGGAATGCGAGGGTGTATACACGCATGGCTCTCCAGACAAGTTCAGGTGGTAGATCACTACATCGGATATCAATACCTGCACCGCAACTGTCTACAAAATCATTGTGACCGCCATCGACCAGTAAAAGACGAACATCTTGAGGATTTGAAAGAGCCTGCCAAAATTTGTCTTTCGCGGGGTCTGCATCGGCATGATTACCATCGCCAGCCACCGCATGAAGTACGGGTACTTCAACTTCCGCAATTCCATCGCGTCCGTACATGTCAAAGTTCCCGGGGTCAAAGCTCATGGCCGCAATCACGCGCTCGTCTTTCAATCCTGTTCTGAAGATAGCCACCTTTTCCACCGTAAGCGTAGAACAAAAATCGCTTGATGCCCCTGGCATCTCGCATTCCACTTTCAAGGAATCAATCGCGAATGCTGCACCGGAGAAACCGAATGCGGTGTAGGCACCGAAGCTGTGCCCGGTCACGACCGCCTGGTCCTCAAGAAGGCCCGCCAACGGTCCGGTATTGTCATCCAAGAAGTGGTCAAAAGCAGCCTTGAGATCCAAAGCTCGAAGATAATAGATGTCCGTTTCGCGGGCGTCACCATTGATGACCGTGTTTCCGGTATGCCCTGGTGCGATAACGACATAGCCATGCGATGCCCAATGCTCCATCAGATAACTCATGACGCCTGGATAAGCTTGATGGCCGTGCGAAAATAGAATCGTGGGCCTTCTTTCGAAATTTGCTGGCATCGCATCCTTGACCGCTATTTCTGATGAGACAACTCCGTAAATCGGACGTTCGCCGTCAACTTCTATCGTTGGGTACCAAACTAAGGCTTGCACTGTGCGGTCTTCATTATCAATGGGTGTTTTATAGGTCACCGGAACACTGAAATATCCGATGCCATAAGGCCCTTGCGAACTCAATGTATTCACATCAGCGAACGGGCCAGTGTCTTCTTCATCACTACCGCACCCACCAACGAACAATACCGTCGCGAGTAGCGTGAGACCTGCGAAGTGCTTGTCTTTCCACATGCCGGTACTGTGCCACCCGACACCGTCTCTGCCAAGGGTGGAAAATCGTAGACTTGTCTCAAATTGACCGATACGGACTCAGTATGCGCGATTATGTAGCCATCCCTGCACTATGTTTCCTTACATGGGCATGTGCAACGACCCCCAATTTAAACGAGACACAGTCAGAAGTCTCGAACTCAAAAACGTCTACATCAAGCTCAACGGCTGATGTGGTTCTTGAGAAGCATAAAACTCGGGCACAAAAATTATCACCGGTCGTAGATAAAATTATAAAATCAATTCTCAAAGATAATAATGCATGGGAAAAGCTAGTAGAACTTTGCGACGACATTGGACACCGGCTATCAGGTTCTAAGGCCCTCGAGCGAGCTATCGATTGGGCAGTTCAAGTCATGCGTGACGATGGGCACGAAAATGTAAAGAAGGAACCAGTTCAGGTTGTCCATTGGACCAGAGGCGTCGAAACGGCAGAACTCGTCTCGCCTCGGGTAGAATCTTTACCAATACTTGGACTCGGCGGCTCTGTAGGCACACCACCAACCGGAATCACGGCTGACGTCGTAGTCGTACAAAACGAACAAGAGCTGGATAAACTAGGAACTAAAGCGGTGGGAAAGATTATTCTCTTCAACAACCGCATGCCTGATTACCATCCAGAACACGGGTCAGGCTACGGAAAAACTGTTCGTTTCCGCGTACACGGCGCGCGCCTCGCGAGCGAGAAAGGCGCAGTAGGAGTTCTCATACGCTCGGTGACTGCCCACAGTTTACGATCTCCTCACACTGGCGTGATGAGGTACGGGTCAGCCAAAAAGAAGATTCCTGCAGCTGCCCTTTCAACTGAGGATGCAGACCTCATTGCACGATTTTATGAACGAGGACAGAAAGTCCAAGTCCGACTCACAATGCAGGCCAAGACAGCACCGGAGACAGCTTTATCACACAATATCATTGCCGAGCTCCCAGGACGAGAAATACCAGAAGAAGTCGTCGTCATCGGAGGTCACATTGATTCTTGGGATGCGGGACAAGGCGCTCACGACGATGGAGCAGGATGCGTTATCGCAATGGAAGCACTGACTGCGCTTCGAAAACTCAATTTGATTCCACGACGAACTATTCGAGTGGTCCTATGGACCAACGAAGAAAATGGTCTTGCTGGCGCTAAGGCATACGCGAAAGCACATGCTTCAGAATTAAAGCAACATTTTGCCGCGATTGAATCGGATTCAGGTGCATTCAAACCTATTGGTTTTGGCCTCGATCTAAAGGACAACGAAGCGGAAAAAGACATCGCTAAAATTCTTGAAGTCTACGCACAGCTCCTCAACCAACTTCGACCGCAACGCATTTGGACAGGGTTTGGTGGCGCAGATGTCGGACCTCTTCGCGCACAAGGCGTTCCAGCCATGGGCCTTAGAGTGGAAGGTAGCAAATACTTCAACTATCACCATTCTCATGCTGATACCCTCGACAAAGTAGATCCACAAGAACTCAGCGAAGGAGTCGCTGCGATGGCCGCGATGGCTTACATCCTCGCAGAAATTCCATCGAGGATAGATACGCCATAAATTAATTTTCTTCTGGCGTTGTCTTTGTTTCTGTTTTCACTTTCACCGACTTATTCGATGATTTGGTTTCGACATAGATCTCATCTTCGCCTTGATGGGCGACTTTTAGTTCTCCAGGCGCATTAGTTGAAACCTGAATGTAGACTGGCCGATTCCACCCTTTATCACCGCTCATCTTCAGAATCTGACGAGCCGTTTCTTTCGCGGTATTCTCAACAATCTCTTTGGTGAACTTTGACATAGTCAGGCGCCAAGGAAAGAGCACTTTTTGGCCTTTGTATTGCCCTATCCCCCACGTGTATTTCTTGAGTCTACGATTTGAGGCCAAAGAGTCTGGCAATTCATCTTCGGAAACTTGCTGGCACTCGGTCAGCGACGTGTTTCTTGAGACAGCGAGAAGTTTTGTTCCGCTATCATCTCTTAGCCAAATGCCGCGGGAACTTGCGACAACTCTGTCTGCTCCTCCCAGAGAGCTCATCACTTGACCTCTGACTTCTTCAATTGAAGAAGAACCACGTTCGTAAGCGTCAATGATATCATCCAGCTTATTTTGTTCTTTCGCGCTGAGATCTTCGACTTTCTTACTTATGACTCTAGATTGCTCACCAAAAATCTCACTAAGTGTTTCTCGTCGGGTATTTTTCACTAAGCGATCGAGCTTCTCTTCTAGTCGGCTTGCTTGCCAGTAACTGGCGCAGCCTTGACCAGCAAGTGCACATAGTAAAATGGGTATAAACGTTCGCATCATTGATAAATAGCAATAACACTCGAGTTTGTGCGTCAACCGACTAACCGATATTTGATTAAGGTGTACACAAATCGCCTGTTCAAAGGTCAGGAACCTTCTGAAGCCCCTTAAGTCACTAAAATCATTTGTTCTCTGAACACCGTTGCATTTGCATTGACTGTGGACTGAGAACCGTATGACCATTTAGAAGAGGTAAAGTAAGATGCAAAAACTAGACAGTCACAAAACCATACAGCTTCTCAATAAAATTCTAGAATTCGAACTCGCTGGAGTTGTTCGTTACACCCATTACTCTCTCATGATTACTGGGCCTAATCGAATTCCGATCGTTGATTTTATGAAAGCGCAAGCTCAAGAGTCATTGATGCATGCTCAACAGGTAGGAGAAGTTCTTACTGGTCTTGAAGGTCATCCGTCGATGAAAGTCGCTAACATAGAAGAAACCCATGAGCACAGCATTGAAGCCGTTCTCAAGGAGAGTCTGAATCATGAGGAGCAAGCACTTAATCTTTATAAAGAGTTGCTTGATATCGTGGAGAATGCCTCGATATATCTTGAAGAATTCGTTCGTTCAATGATTGGAACCGAAGAACTCCATTGTATTGAACTCAAGAAGATGCTTCGGGATTATGGGAACTAAGGCTAACCCAAGCAGCGTATTCCTTTGCACTGGTTCAGACTGTGTAAAGAACAAGAAACGTTTTAAAATCCTGAAACAAGCTATAAGCTCGGAGGCAAAGGTTCAGACAGTCAAGTGTCAGAAGATCTGCCACGGCCCTGTTGCGGGCACCTTTGTAGATGGTACGCTCACCTGGTTCGAAAAAGTGGATTCCGCCAAACAGCGAGAAGCCCTTCTTCGTCTTCTTCAAACGGGGCGCATCACGAAATCACTCTCCAAAAGAGTATTCAAAAAGCGCTCTGGGAAGCTTCGTTAGCCCATTTTAGCACTTCGATTCCACAGTGAGGCACCTGTGCCACACTGCGACAAAAAAACCCTTATAAAATAATCGTCACACAACCAAGCATACTGGCACTCACTCCATGTCAATTAACCTATTTTTTTGGAGTTTATTATGTCCGCCGTTTGTCACGCACCCTATTCACGTAACACCCTCACTATAAAACCTAAGTATCAAGACGCGAGTACGGCTCGCGCGCTCAATCGTCTTTCGGCCACCAAAGGACAGATATCAGGGCAAGCACTGCAACAGGCCATTATTGCAGGTACTCAAGACCTTGATAATCAAGCCGCAGGAAAAGAGTTTTCGGATATCCAAAAGTGGGTCAGTGCTAACTGGAATCGTCTTTCACCAGATGCCAAAGAGAAGTATCGCGTCTACGCAAAATACGCGAAAGCAGCGCAGAAAAAGGGCAAAACCGGTATCGACAAGAACAGCTACTCAAACATGTCTCAGGAGATGAAAGCTGCAGGCTATAAAGATGCCAGTGCAGGAAAAGCTATAGAAACCCTAAAAGCAGACAAGGGCCCGATTTCCGGACACGACATGTCGAAGGCAATCATCAATGCAACCAAGGACAAAGATGCTCAAGCCGCGGGTAAAGAATACGCGGACCTCAAGAAGTTCGTTGCCGAAAACGGCGGACGCATGACCCCTGAAGCCAAAGCAAAGTTTGCGACCTATGAGAAATATGTCAAAGCTGCAAAAGCAAAAGGCCAGACCGGTATTGACAGCTCTAGCTACGACAAGATGGTCAAAGAGCTCAAAACACCAAGCTACCAAGATGCGAGTTCCGGTAAAGCAGTTGAAGCGCTGAAGCAAAAGAAAGGAACTATTTCCGGGAATGATATGCAAAAAGCAATCATCGACGGAACCAAAGATTTAGATTCTCAGGCCGCGGGTAAAGAATATGCGGACCTAAAGAAATTCGCCACAGAAAATTGGGGTCGAATGTCGCCAGATGCGCGTGAGAAATTTCGCGTATATGAGAAATACGTCAAATCCGCAAAGGCGCAAGGTCAGACAGGAATCAACAAATGTGATTACCACAAGATGACTCAGGAGATGAAAACGGCCGGCTACCAGGATGCAAGTTCAGCGAAAGCCATCGAAGGTCTGAAAGCAAAAAGCGGGACCATTTCGGGTACCGATATGGAAAAGGCCATCGTCAATGGAACAAAGGATCTAGATTCACAAGCAGCCGGTAAAGAGTACGCAGACCTGAAGAAGTTCGCTACTGAAAACTGGGACCGTATGTCTCCGGCAGCTCGGCAAAAGTTTAGAACCTACGAAAAATATGCGAAAGCTGCGCAAGCCAAAGGCCAATCAGGTATCAGTTCCGACTGCTACAAGAAGATGGTTAGTGAAATGAAGACCTGCGGTTACCAGGATGCGAGTTCGGCAAAAGCTATCGAAGAGCTTAAATCAAAGCAGGGTCCCATCACCGGGTCAGATATGCAGCGGGCTATTTTCGAAGGAACGCAAGATTTAGACAGCCAAGCCGCGGGCAAAGAGTTTGCTGATTTTCAAAAGTTTGCTGCCGAAAATTGGGACCGTATGACCCCAAGCGCGAAAGCGAAGTTCCGAGTCTATCAACAATACGCACAGTCTGCTCAAGCTCGTGGAATGTCTGGGATTCCAAAACATGAATACGAATGCATGAAGTGGCAAATGCGCGGGACCGGATACCTAGACCAAAGCGCTGGCCAAGCGATTGAGAAACTCGAAGCTAAGCCCGGTTATATCGATTCGAATGACCTGATCAGCGCCATTCGTTCCGGAATATCTGACCTAGACGGTCAGGCCGCGGGCAAAGAATTCGCAGACTTTTATCGCTTCGCCACCCAAAACTGGCACCGTATGACGCCTGACGCTCAGGCCGCTTTTACGGCCTATGCTGCCCATGCTCAAAACGCTTGGATGCAAGGGTCCACTGGGATCCAGAACATGGGAAGTCTGGTTTCAGATATGCAAAGTGCAGCCCAATTGAGTCTCTTCAAACTCATGTTCTGCCGAATCTAGAGTGCGTTGCTCCCTGGCTTCAAAGCTAGGGAGCAACGACACTTTCACGATTCACAGCGTCTTACACTCACTTCAGCGCTTTAGACTGAAAAAAACCGTCACAATTCGAAGAATATCGGACGCTCAGCCGATGACCTATCGCTCACGATCTTGCAGCATCTGTCTGTGATGGAGATTTATTCATTTTCAAGAAACGTTCGCAATTACGCGGTTGGCTTTTTACTTTTCGGAATGAGCATCTCCGCTTGTCAATGTGAAGACGGCCTCGGTGTACTTAACGCCACCGTAGAGCTTGAGCCCGCAGAACTCGATTTCGAAGATGCACCGCTAAACAACACGAAGTTTTTACCGTTGAAGATTTGGAATCGAGGTAGTTTCGTACTCAGTGTGAGTAATCTTAGTACTGCGGCACCCTTTATTGCGCCGACGCTGACGGCGACCATTGGCATTGGTTACTTCGAAGAAGTGATGATTGGCTTCCGTCCCACGGAACTGGGTCAAATCGCTGGAGAACTCCAATTTGAAACGAGTGACCCTGACGCACCGACCGTTACCGTTGCGCTTCGCGGAAACGGCATTGAAGCCGCCATCGTCGTCGAGCCGAGCATGGCTGATTTTGGAGATGTTGTTTGGAAGTCTCGAAATCCTACACCAAAAACGATTGAGATCACGATTTCAAACCCAGGAACTGATAGTTTCGATCTCACTGAGGCAAGCCTCGTTGACAATGGCCAAGGTATGTTTACGTTGGACGAGAAGATGGCTGTACGCACCTATGCACCTGGCGACTCTGAGAGCGTATCCGTCAGTTTTGCGCCAACCTCTCGCGGCATGCACAGTGGCACGTTAGAGTTGAAAAACACGACTCCCTCGGCGCCCTCAATCATGGTGCCGCTTCAAGGCAACGGCGTAGGGCCTATTCTGAATCTCTGCGCTCAAGCAGATGGCGGCACCGAAGCCTGTAGTCAAAATGGCGACATACCGCGTATAGACATGGGTTTTGTGGATCCTGCCAGCACAGGCAACGGGACGGTTAGAGCGCAGAACGCCGGAGACCGACCACTTACGATTGACCAAATTTTGCTCACTGGAACGGACGAATATTTTACATTTAGCCCTATGATTACTCAGGGCACAACAGCAGAACTAGCCCCAGGAGAAGAGCTGGTCTGGGATGTCGTCTTTACGCCAGATGACTACAAGCCGGGCACGGTGAACCAAAGTTTTACGACCAACGCCAGCAACAACGATTTCAGCGATGTGAGCGGTGCCTCTTCAGTACGCATTGACGCTAAAGTAGGTCAGCCAACCATCGTGGTCCAACCTCAAACGGTAACGTTTAGCCACGTAGGCTCGATAGAACGCGGACAAACAACGGTGAGAATATTCAGCTGTGGAACGAAGGAACTTATGCTGAGTGGAGTAAACTTGCGGTCAACTTCAGGTTCCGGACAAGTCTTCAAAATTGAGAACTTTCCGATGAGTGGCACAGCACTTGCCCCACAGAATTGTGACGGTAGTGAGGCCCCCATGGCCGAATTTGATGTCGTTTTTGAGACTAACGTCGATGGTAACTATAGCGCCGAGGCCACTATCAGCTCGAATGACCCGAACACTCCAGCTCTGACTCTAACAATTTCTGGCAGTAAAAGTTAACTTCGACTTTGATAGCTCTAGTAGTCGAAAACATAACCCAAATCGCGTAGTCTTTCATTGTGCGCAGTGTGAAATCTTATGCTTGCTTTGGCCCCGGTCAAGAGCTCGAGCCATTTGAATTCGAAATCCCAAAACCTAAAGGAACGCAAGTTGTTGTAAGAGTTAAGTATTGCGGGATTTGCTACTCCGACGTGGCCATGATCGACAACGAATGGGGAATTTCATCATATCCGCTTGTGCCAGGACATGAGGTCATAGGCGAAGTCGTTCAGTTAGGACCAAAAGTCACCCAGCTCAAAGTGGGTGATACCGTCGGAGTGGGTTGGTATTCTGCAAGTTGCGGCACCTGTCACGAATGCGGCGAAGAAGAGCAACAACTGTGTGCCAGCACCGAATCGACTATCGTGCGTCGACACGGAGGCTTTGCAGAGCGCCTTTTGTGTGAAGAAACCTGGGCTGTGAAGATTCCTAAATCTCTTCAGACACCTGAAACAGCTCCTTTGTTCTGTGGTGGAATCACCGTTTTTGACCCGATTCTGATCAATAAAATTGAAGCACACCATAAAGTCGCCGTTGTTGGGTTTGGCGGATTAGGACATTTGGCGATTCAATTTCTGCACCATTGGGGCTGCGATGTGACGGTATTCTCACGAGCCCATTCGAAAAGCGAGGATGCCTCAAAATTTGGCGCTGACGAGTTGGTAGAGACCCACAACACAGAGGAACTATTACAACACACTAGAGAATTCGACCTCATCTTGGTTACCTCCTACGCCGATTTAGAGTGGCCTCTATATTTGAACGCACTCCGCCCCAAAGGAACCATCCACATCGTCGGCGCTGTACCTAATCCCATTCCCGTGCCTGCTTTTTCTCTGATCAGTGGACAGAAGTCGATCGCAGGCTCAGCACTTGGAAGTCCCAAAACGGTGAAAAAGATGTTGAACTTCTCGGCCAAACATAAGGTTGCCGCGCAAATCGAACGCTTCAAAATGAGTGAAGTCAATCAAGCGATCACACGGCTACGCAAAGGAGATGTTCGCTACCGGGTCGTCTTGGACGCAGACTTTTAATTGCTGACCGCTACTAATTGCTCATCGCCCCAAAGTTCAATACGACCAAAGTCAGGGCTCAGCCCCTTACCGACACCAATATTCGAGCTGAGAATATACGACTTATAAGCGGCTAAATTGTCACCAAACATGTAGTAATACTTGTCCACGAGATAACTTTGCAAATCTGCGACAACTGATCGAGATGAAGCAGGTTCTCTCATCTTGCCGATCAAAAGGAGAAATGCAGCTTTTAGGTCAGCTACGTCGTTATATTGCTTAGTCGGACCAAGCTCCTTTGGGTTGTCCACCTCGCCTTGTAAAAGCAAATGCCGCAGAGGCACGAATAGCAAATTATAATCCGGATAATGTTCACTTTTATATCGTTGACGTCTTCCGCTCGGTAGCTCTCCAAAAATTTTTATCGTTTCAAATGTGTCCTTACGTCCGGAAATTTCTGGTCGAAAATCGAGTATTTCTTGATACGAACTACGAACTCGGATTCCATTCGGTATATCGAGTTCAAGAATAACCCGAGGCATCTTCAGTTGCCCACGTCGCACCTCATATGTGATCGTTCTCGTCACCGGATTCAGTGGGTCCGTTGCCGCCTCAAGAAAGGTACGAACGACTACACGGTGAGCAGTGGTAATTCCTGTTCCTCTACAGCTCGAATCGGTCTTTTTTTCCACGCAAGAAGGACCAAAAAGTAGGTACGGGTCACTCAGATGATCCCCAAAAATACGTTCTGCCATGTGCTGCTGTAAGGATTCCCAAAAAATATCCGATTTGGCTCTCAGGAGTTCATCTCGACGCGGCGAGTGCTCAAGCGCTCTCGACCACTGTTCCGGGTCCCATCGATACAGTTCATTGTAAATTTTTGTAATGGTGGCGGTGTGAACTTTGTGAAGGGGTTTGCCAGAAAGATCAAAGATCCAAACTTCGAGTCCTACAGGAGAGACTCGCGAATTAGTACTGAAGTGGCGCCGATAAAAGAACGAAGCGTCCTGCGACAAGCTCTCTCTTTTTAGGTCTGCGCTGACATTTCGGAAGCTTATTCCAGAACCAAGTAAATCAATCTCTTCTCTTAGTGTTACTTTTTTGATCGGAATCTTTGTTTTGCTCGCGACTGGAAAACCAATATGTATCGAACACCCTATCAAAGATTGGCAAACCGCCAGAAAACAGAATCCCAAAGTGACTAATCTGTACACAGCAAACATAAGAGGGTCCGGCAACATTGTATCATTAGTACCGAGGGAAGAAGGTCGCACCCGCCAGGACTCGAACCTGGGGCCTTCGGATTCGTAGTCCGACGCTCTAATCCAACTGAGCTACGGGTGCCGATGCGCGCGGAGATTATCAGTCTTGTATCTTGTGTCAATGAATAACGTAAATTTTCCCATGAACCGGTTATTTTTGATACATTTGGGGTCTACGGAGTCCGCACGAAGCGATGGCAGCACCCTCTTCCACCTTCGCGGGCTGCGGTCTACCCTAAAGGGTCGCCATCTCCCGGTTCATCACAGCTCTGGTTTCAGCGTCTGCCGCCTCAATTGCATTAATCGTACGCGTGAGTTCATCCAGCTGGCCGATCAGTTCCTCAGATGAACTCATCGTGAGAATCTGGTCTCGCAATAAACGTATCGTATTTTCTATCAAGTTTAATTGGCCCCTCGCCTCTCGGATTTGTTTGCGAACCGCGATCGCCTTATCAAGCCGCTGTTGAATAATTTGACGATTCTTATTCGCTATCTCTTTCGAAATTTCATCCGCGGCTTCAACAATCTTCTCCTGTCGTCTCAACTCATCCTCAATTTGGCTAAGTTCGGTTGTCTCAACATAATGCTCAAAACGAGCGGCAGTTTTTGCGAGTCTCAAGTACGTTTGAAGCAAGTTCTCGATCTTTCCTCTCTCGCTCCCAACCATTTCGAGGCTTAGCGATGAGTTATTCTTAATCTGTTCATCTATTTGGTCACACATCTTTTCCAACTCAAGGAACTGCATGCGCTCCGACTCATTTAGACCTCGTAATTCTTGTTTTCGTCGACCTTGTTCTGAAGCTTCTCGATTCTCACGATGAACAAAATTCAGATAGCGCCGTATCGCACCAGTTCGAACGCCAATCGTAAGCCAAGCTACTTCGAGAGCTCCGGCTACCATGATCGGTGTGTAACCAAAATCAGGAAATCTCCAGACGGCGAATGCAGCTGACCCCGCAAGAAATGCGTAATTCAGCCAATTGTTGAAACCGAGTCGGGTGTAGGACGGTTTCTCGCTCATTTACATTGTCTTTGATGCTTGAGCAGCTTTCGCTGCCTGGCGCTTTGCTTTGAGCTCTTCGAGTTTTTTCTTCGACGACACGTCGCCAGTTTGCCGGCGGAGCTCTGCCAATTTTGAGTCTAAAGATTCCCCCGCAAGCTCTTTTCCAAGCTTTGCTTCAGCCTCTAGCCCATTAATGTGGTCGCGTACGTTTTCCAGCGCCTTCACCTCCGCATCAACAGAGAGCCCTTCAAGTTGATCTTGAATCTTGATCCGAGCCTGAGCGCTCTGCATTTTCGCTAACATGCGATCTTTTTCTGCCTTGAGCTTATTGATTTCGGCCTGAACATTCATAAGTGCCCGCTTTGCATCTTCACCCTCGGCAGCCGAGCGTTCAAGTTCAGCAGTCAGCTCTAGGATTTCAGAATCTAAGGCGTCTTTTTTGCTAATGAGAACGATAGCTAAATCGTCTTGCTCGGTGTCAACCGCAGTATTCAGGTCGGCATTGACCTGTTCGAGTTCCTTTTGGCGCTTTTGCAAACGATCACTTAACTCCTCTCTTCGACGGATTATCGAAGCTGTCGCCTTTTTGAGCATCGCGTACTTCTCAGTCATCGAATTGATCGAATTTTCATAGGCGATTTCGGGATTCTGTTTTTCCAGGTCAGACACCCAAAGGGACAAAAATCCCGTCCATAAGTTAGATAATCGAGAAAAAAAGCCAGATTCAGACACGTTAATACTCCTCGTTGCTGAAGATACACGAGGACTCAACCTCGTGACGACGGGCAATGAAATAACCACCCCATTGCCTTGCGTCAAGCAACACAATTAGGAAACACCACCTAGAGTATACCCTTGCAATCAAGAATCCTATTAGAAAAACGCTCGTGATTGCAGTCGGTTCATCGACATGAACCCTGGGTCTTGCTAGCTTTCAGGAGCAGGAGTCAACAGATGACTCTTAAACGGCTTAGATGACTAGGTCGAATATTTGGGGATAACTTGCATGAATATTTCTTGCCCATCCTGTTCAACCCGTTACTCGGTTGAGGATCATCGAATTTCACCCAGTGGGGTCACAATTAAATGTCCGAAGTGCGCCCACTCATTTATCGTAAAGAAAGACGGCCAAATTCAGTCTGAGTCGCCCGTACCGCTCCCTGCAGCTCCTGGCTCAGCAGGTGGTGCAGTTCCTCTCCCCGGCGCAGCAGGCGGCGAAACTAATCCGAATGAAGAAAGCTCACTGTTTCCTCCTGGCTCTCTCGGAGGCAATCTTGGTGGCCCTCCGCCGATACCGAAGCCGCAGGGCAAACCTATCGGTCAAAGTGGCGTCTTAAACTTCATCGACGACACGGCTAACCGGGCTGGGTATGGTAACGACGAAAGTTTGGGCCCTAGCGAATTGCGTATCCGTCGCTCAAATGGAGCCGTCGAAGGTCCTTACGGCGTCCAGCGAATTGTGACGATGATCAAAAATGGCGATTTAGCTGGCAATGAACAGATTTCAAAGGACGGACGCCAGTGGAGTGCGATGAGCACGCAACCTGAATTGCAAAGCACGCTCAACAGCCTCACACAACAGTCCTCTTCAGGATTCGGTGCATTTGGCGACCTTGGCGGTGTTCCCAGTGACTTGCCTGGTCTACGCAACGAAGGGAGCGCTCCGCCTTCGGACCTCCCTGGGCTTCCGAAGAGCCGCGCAGCGACACTGTCAACCGACCCAAACTTAGGTGCCACCGGAGATGTCATAACATCTGTGGCTGATTCGATGGCAGCACCTCCGCACAGTGACCTAAGCAGCCCTGCAGGGTTGGGGGGCGACTACGGTGCAGATGCGTATTCTGCTCCTTCGGCCTCAAACAGCGTAAATCCTGGACTGCTCGACGTAGGCGAGATCCCACAGCTCCCGTCAATGTGGGACCGATATCGAGGAGCAATCATCGCTGCGGGCTTAGCTTTTACAGTGTTAATGACGGGCCTGATCACTGAGGTTTGGACCGAATACGGTGCCTTCGGACGTAAGATATTGTTTGCAGAGGTTGAGCAAACCGAGCCACCTCCCCCACCTCCTCCGCCTCCGACCCCAGCCAAACTGGCTCCGATTGATGACATTCGCGCGCTAATACATGAAGGCTCATTTGAAGCGTTTCGCTCTGTTCTAGCGACGATCAAAAACCTTGGAGATAAACATCCTGACAACTTGCTCGCATATGCGAAGGCTCACGCATTCGCGACACTTGCGTATGGAACCTCTCATTTTCCACTTGCCGAACTACGAAAGGCTGTAGAGGAGCTCAAAGTACTGGACCTCACCAAGGCACAAGGCGGAAATGCTGAGCTTGCCAACTTGGAAATTCTCAAGGCACGTTCTGCGCTTGAGATTTTAGACAATGCGGCGTCAACCGCCGCGCAACAATTGTCCGGTGCCTTCGCACTCAACACCGAAGACAAGGAAGTCGCGTTCTTACTCGGACTTGCTCAAGCCGCGACTGGAGAAAATCTCGAAGCGCTCAAGGCTCTTGATCGCGCGATCGTTATCGACACGAGTTACTCGAGCGTTTTTCAAGCAATCGGAGACCTCATTATAAAGAACCCAGACCTTGGAAAACCAACAGACGCCGCATGGTGGCTTGAAAAAGCGGTGTTGGCTCAACCAAACAATACACCTGCTGCTCTTTCCGCTGCGAGTATTTATCAAACACTTGGGCAACCAGGCGATCGAAGGCGTATGCTTGCGGCCGCTGCAGACGGAGCTGCGAGAGGTCTATCTCCTGCTAAACGAGCTGAAGTGAATTACAATGCAGCTATCGCATTCCAAGCAGCAGGCAAGATGAAAGAAAGTGCAAAATACAGCACTCGCGCCGCTAAATTGGACCCCGCCGAAACAAGATATATCGCGGCAAACGCCATCGCACGCATTCACAAAGGTCAAGCGAAAACAGTACTTACCGAACTCGCTCCGCTTGTTGCGCGAAATGCGAGTAATGTTCCACTGAACCTCGCACTCGCGGAAGCCCAAATGTTCACGGGTGACGTCGGTAAGGCATTTGAGACCCTCGACAAAACAAAGAAGAGTAATCCTCGAGCGCCGGAAGTTTACCTCAAAGAAGGAAGATTCAACGTAAAACTCGGTAAGCTCGAAGAAGCAAGCAAGACTCTGGAACAAGCGATACTTCTGAGCGGGACCGCCAACATCAGTGCGCTTTTGGAGTTAGGATTTTTGGAACTTCGCGTCGGGAACATTGACGGTGCTTTGAAGCACGCTGAAAAGGCGGTCTCCGTTGAAGCAGGCAATCCTGGTGGTCATGTACTCCTTGGAAACTGTCTCCATCGTCGCGACGAATTAGATCGCGCGAGAAAAGCATATAAAACGGCCCTCAAACTCGACCCAGATGACTTGGGTGCAAGACTAGGTCTAGCTAACACTCTACGCGACATTGGAGCACGAGCACCACAGCCACGAGATACTCCAGAGCTTGCGCAAGCAATGCCTATTTATATTGAGATCACGCTGTTGCAGCCAGAAAATGCGAATGCCATATTTGAATACGGACGCGCCTTCGAAATCGTAGGACAACTCGATAATGCTCTGCAGTTGTATCGCGAAGCGGCAAAGCAAGATGAAACGGACGCCCGCCCTCACCTTGCAATTGTCGCCGCATACCTCGATTCTGAACGTCCTGATCTCAATGCGGTAAGGGGTCCGCTGAAACTCGCCGCCGACTTGGCACCAGGAAAACACGAGGTAAAATATTGGACCGGCCGACTCAATTTTGCAGAAGGCAAACTAGATGCGGCGCTTCGAAATCTACGCGGTGCAGTAAGCCAGTCACCTAAAAATGCAAAATATCACTTTTGGCTGGGAAAAGTTCATAGAAAGCAGGACTCGCTTTTCGAAGCAATCGACGAATTCAAAGCAGCGATTCGCCTGAATAGTCGACTGGCTGCAGCCTATCGTAGCCTAGCTTGGGCGGCCATCGAGCGGCACAAATACACCGAAGCTCAAGAGAATTTCGACAACTTTCGGAAGGCAGCGCCGAAAGACCACACCATCTGGGAAGACATTGGACAAATGTGGGCGCGACAGAATAAGGAGGATTCGGCACTTAAAGCCTTCAAGAAAGCACTCGAACATAACGGCTCTAGTTCAGTTGCCTTGCTCGGACTCGGAAATATTGAGTCTCGTCGTGGAAATGATAGAAAAGCATTGGATTTATATGCTCGAGCTGCCAAGGCCGACGTGTACAACGGAGAAGCCATGTGCCAATACGCCATCGCTCTCGCCAATATTCAGGGCAAGAACGACAGCGCTGTTCTTGAAAATCTAAAACGATGTCTTGCTATGGAGCAAGCACCTGAAGACATGCGTATGACAGCACAAGACATCATGGACTCCTCGCAATAAAGAGCCTAAGCCGCAACCCGTTGCCACGCAAATTCACGCCGAATACCTTTGACCTTTTGCTGAATCCAGTCCTTGAGTAGCTACATAATGATGAACTTGATCATCAACGGAGAAGAACTCCAAGTCGCCGACGTTCTGAGTGTGAGTGAGCTTCTTGAACATCTCAAGCTTGACGGCAAACGAGTCGCCGTCGAGGTCAATTTAGAAATTGTACGGAGAGAAGCTCGTTCGAGTTTCGCTCTGCATGAAAACGACAAAATCGAAATCGTCTCATTTATAGGAGGAGGTTGATGACCCAAGACACTTTTAAACTCGGTGATCGCGAGTTTCGTTCACGCCTCCTCGTGGGAACAGGTAAATATGCAAGCCTAGAGGAAACACGCGAGGCTATCCTGGCCTCTGGTGCAGAAATCGTAACGGTAGCAGTCCGTCGAGTTAGCCTAAGTGGCGAAGACTCTATCCTAAAAGCCATTCCCGAAGGTGTATCTCTGCTACCAAATACTGCCGGTTGTTACACGGCTGATGAAGCCATCCGTACCGCTAGACTAGCGAGAGAGGCAGGAATGACAGAGTTCGTGAAACTTGAGGTCATTGGAGACAAAAAAACTCTATTTCCCGATATTCCTGCGACTATCGAAGCAGCGAAGCAGTTGGTTGACGAGGGATTCACCGTTCTCCCCTATGTGACCGACGACCCTGTGACTGCACTGCGCTTGCAAGACATTGGCTGTGCGGCGGTAATGCCCCTTGCGGCCCCGATTGGTTCGGGGCTAGGCATTAAGAATCCATATAATTTGAGAATCATCATCGAACAAGCGAGAGTCCCCATCATCGTAGACGCGGGCGTTGGAACCGCTTCTGATGCTGCAATTGCGATGGAACTCGGATGCGATGCAGTTCTCATGAACACAGGTATCGCAGCAGCGAAAAAACCAATACTCATGGCCGAAGCAATGCGCGAAGGCATCACAGCCGGACGCAAGGCATATTTGTCCGGCCGCATGGGTAAAAAACTCTATGCAACAGCGTCAAGTCCACTCGATGGGCTCATAGATTGACGCTCGCCGGTAGGATGGCGTTTTGAGGGCGCGTAGGTTAGCGAAAATTGCTGCGGTTACTGACCGCACGCTCATGATGAATGATGGCTTCTCTCGTCTTGAGTCTCTGGCGAACAAGTTTCGCCAACGACTATATGTCGTTATTCGAGAGAAAGACTTAGACGCCAAACCGCTTCTCAAATTTTCTCAACAAATCGTCGAGATCACAGCCCAGTACGAGAGCAAGGTGCTTATCAATTCACGAGCGGACGTTGCTCTTAGTTTGACCCCGAAGGCTGGAGTTCATCTTCCCGAGAACGGTATCCCCTTTTCTCTTGCAAGGAGCATAATGGGAGAAGATACGCTTGTTGGTCGCTCCGTCCATGACCAGCAAGGTGCTCAAGCAGCCGTTCAGGCCGGTGCGGACTATCTCTTCATCGCGCCTGTATTTTCGGTACCCGGCAAAGGCCCAGCGTTAGGTGTCGATGGTTTGAGACGCATCGTAGATGGAATACCGGAACGAATACCTGTTTTCGCCCTCGGCGGCATTTCACGAGAAAATGTTTTTCTTCTTAGGGGTCTCGTCGACGGAGTTGCTTCCATTCGCGGGATTTGGAGAAATGATCTTGCACCTGCGTTAGAAAATCTGATAAGCGTCTCGCCGCCAGTGCCGACGTAGCTCAGTTGGTAGAGCAACGCATTCGTAATGCGTAGGTCAGCGGTTCGACTCCGCTCGTCGGCTCGGCTCTACCTTTCTCCACAAAGTGACTCCGTATCCCGACCCGCCTCGGCATCAGGCCAACGCGCCATGACTTTTCGGCGTAGACTTGAGCTTCGTCCGAGATCGTCGGTCACGTTCACAACCAGTTCGACCTCTTTATCTCTAAAGTCCCACGGTTGGATAAGATACGCATAGAAGCCCGTATATTGGCAACGGCCCTCGGGCTGCGAGTCATCCCTCAGATTCAGAGTCACGCGCTGGCGTGAACGACTGCCCGTTGTGGTGCCCGTCTCCACAAAAAGTACGTCGTATTGGATCTCGAATCGCCGCTGGGCGAAACCATCGGTTCGAACAGCAAGCCAAAAATGACAGCCCCCCTGAGGACCACTTATCATCTTGAGGTCGCTACCAGAGGGCATTTCCGAATACCTCGCCTCGCCTGTGCCCAATTCAAATGTCGGTTGGTCAGAAATTGTACAGGATTTTCTCGGTTCGTCGGGTTCACCGCCGCAACTGACGAGAATCAATATTGATATCGGACAAATGACCCTCATGGGTCGTATCACCGATGGTTTTCGCTTGATAATGCTTCTATCCGACATACGTGAGGTTCTTTACAAAACATACCCTCTTATTTGTTGTTCTGCTTGGCTTTTTTCCATTATCTGCCAATTCTACAACACCTGGACAAAAATGGTTCCCAAAGACCAAACCCTACGAGTGGCGCTCAGAGCTTCACGACGCAACCTATACCGACTTAGCGACGCAAACTTTAGTCGACTGGGAGCAAGTAGATGGAATAACCGCGACTCAGCCATCCTCACGTTGGGGACAAGCCGGTCAAGCCACAGTTCAAGTCCGAAGGAACTACGTCTACATTCAAGACAACGATCGAAGTTTTAGCACTCCGTTTCGGAGCCAGCGCGACTTTATCGACGCATTCCAATTCACCACGAATGAACTATATGGAGTTGTTCCTCAGGAACATATATTCGTAATCGTCTTTACGGCCTTCGAGACCGGCGTGGGCGCATTCTTTTATCAACCACAGGCCAATACGGCTCGCGGCATTGGATACCCCCAGTTTGACAACAACGGCTCTGGTAATCCTCTTGAGGGCCTCATCTTTATGAACTACTGGAAAATCTTTGACCAGCTCTACGGACAGGCGGGGCCTGATGTCGTCCAAGGCTTTTCTCGTCATACATTCAATCAAGAAGTCGGACACCGATGGGTTGTTACTTTTGAAGGACAAGGACCTAACCTCATGGACTTACTAGGTCGAGACCAGGCGCACTGGAGCTATTTCATGAATAGCAACGGCTCACCAATGGAGGGGAACTGGTGGAAAGATAATGGCAACGGCTCCTTCACGACTCGAACCAACTACAATAACTGGTACTACAACACACTCGACCTCTACCTTATGGGAATGAAGTCTATCGAAGAAGTCGAACCATGGTTTTTGATTACAGGTGTCGACACCACCGGTGCGACCGACCTACAGAGACGCGCCCCTACCCCACCGTCACCGCCACAGATTCTATTCCCACAAACCGTGCGCGGAACCCGCGTAGATTACGATATTACAGACATCACCGCAGCCTACGGAACACGTTACCCTCCTAAGGGCACCGCACCGACGACCTTCCGAACTGTTTTCGTCATGCTCGCAAGTCAAAACGCAGCCATGAGTGAGAGCCAAAAAGTTGAATTTGAAAACATGGTCGACTCCTACGTCGAAGGTTTCCGAGCCGGAACCGATTATGAGGGTGACCTAGACTACGCACTCACAGCTGATGTGGGTTTGCCCATCGGTGCCAGATGTAATGATGTGGCCGACTGCGACGCCGCAGAATCGAACATTTGTACGCAACCGCAATCGAGCGACAATAAGATTTGCTCACTTCGATGCACTACTGAATCTGTTTGCCCCACGGATTGGTGCTGTCAGGCGAGCGCAGACGGAAGCAATATGTGTTTGCCCACGGCTTTGTGTTTGGCTGCCGCGCCGGACGCAGGAATAACCAATCCGGGAACCGACGGAGGCACAGCAATGTCAGGCGATGATGCGGGAGCAACCGCTGTCACTTGCACCTGCGATGTTGACACGGCATGTACCGAAGGATGCACATGCGATCCTGAGTGTTACGCCCGTAACGACTGCGCTTGTGATGTGACCGACATTTGCGATCCTGACTGCGAAAGTTGTGACCCAGAATGTTTATACGGGGACACTGGTTGCAGCGGTTGTTCTACCGTAGCGAGCTCCAACGAGAGCGAGTCTTCGAGAAACAATTGGCCATTAGCCACAGCTCTGCTCTTGATTGGACTTGTCGCCTGGCGCCGTCGACGATAGATGCCACGCAGGCTTTATGACGAAAACAATCATAGACTTGCGGTCAGATACAGTCACCCGGCCAAGCGCCGGAATGCGAAAAGCGATTTCCGAAGCCGAAGTCGGTGATGATGTCTACGGTGAAGACCCATCCATCAATGAACTGGAGGAACACGTAGCATCTAAGCTCGGATTTGAGGCAGGATTATTTGTACCATCGGGCACTATGGGCAATCAGCTCGCTATCAAAGTCCATACTCAACCCGGCGACGAAGTTATCATCGAACGCTATGGGCATTCATTTGCCTATGAAACGGGGGGTATGGCTGCGCTCGCTGGCGTGCAGGCAAAACTTGTCGATGGTGACAGAGGAGTTATGCAGTCCTCGAAAATTGAAGTAGCGATTAACCCGGCAGATTCCCACTACGCCACGACGGCCCTCATTGTCGTAGAAAATTCGGCAAATCGAGGAGGAGGGACAATCTACAGTGTCGATTGCTTACGTGAGATCGCTAATCTTGCGGCCAATAGAAATCTCCCCCTTCACATGGACGGCGCAAGATTATGGAACGCAGCGATCGCCTCGAAGACTTCACTCGAAACCTACGGTTCTATCGTAGACTCCACAAGCGTATGTCTCTCTAAAGGGCTTGGAGCCCCCGTAGGAAGTGTTTTACTAGGAGGCGAAGAGTTCATTAGTAAAGCCCGTCGCGTCCGTAAAATGTACGGAGGCGGAATGAGACAAGCCGGGCTCCTTGCGGCTGCGGGTAAGTATGCTCTCCAGCATAACTTTGAGCGAATAGAGAAAGACCACCTTCATCTCCAGCAATTGGCGCAAGGTCTGGCTGAAGTCCCCGGACTAAACTGTCAGCCCGAGAATCATCCCACAAACATCGCTTATGCTCGAATCGAAAACGGCGCTACAGCTCCCGAGATGTCGCAAGTGTTGAAAGAAGCTGGAGTGCTGGCTCATGCCATGGGACCGCAAGATCTTAGATTCGTGACACACCTTGATATCGACTCGAATGATATTGAAGAAGCGCTTCACCGCATAAAAGCAGTATTCGAGACTCACTAGGCCTAAAAAGTAATCTCGATGGGTTGCGACCGATTCGCAGTATCTGAAGGAGCATTCCCTTTTGAAGTTAGCGGCAATCGATAATTACCCTTATACAAGCCCGTGTATATCCCAAGTTTCGGTGCTCCGTAATCCTTGGACACTTTCATACTGAACTCATCTACGATGATCTCACCTGGCTTCCAAGCATCTGTGGGATATTTACCTTTCGCTGGAAAATGGTCTCCGTGGAGCCGTCGAGCATTTCCACCTTTGGCATCACCGTGGACGAACACTTGGTAATCTTCATTGACCGGCTTGAGTGCTCCCCAAAACAATGTGACGCTCACTCGGTCGCCACGTTTTGGAGCAGCTGGATTCAGCCGGTATCCTTCAAGTTTGATTCGATTCCCGAATACAGCGCCAACAGCTTTGGCATCGCTAGGTAAACTTGAAAGGATCAGCGAACCTTTCAAGCCACTCCGTGAAAAACTCTCTCTGCGCTCCGCAACAGACTGAGGATTCGGGAGGCAACCTGAAACCAGGAATGCGAAACCTATGACCGCGACTCCAACAAATCGAAACATCTACCCTACTCCTGAAATGAAGGAAGTTCATCCAAGTTTGGCATGAGGATGATTTCGAGACGTCGGTTTTTCGCCCGTCCTTCACGTGTTTCATTACTTTCAATAGGGTCGAACTCACCATATCCTGCGGCGGCAACGCGTTTTGCAGACATACCTGCGTCAATCATAAGTTTGACAACTTCAACGGCCCTCGCCGTCGATAGATCCCAATTTGACTTGTAGCGACCCTTCTTAATAGGAACGTTGTCCGTGTGACCAGCCACAAGGAAATTACGGTCTTCTACTGCAGCAAGCGCAATAGCGACTTCGGTAATGGCGCTTCTGCCTGCCTTCTTTAAGCGTTTTCGGCCAGGTTGAAACAAGATGTCGTCGGGGAGCTTGACCATCATTCTCCCGTTTCGGCGAACAACTTCTAATTTCCCAGAATCAACCATCGATTTGAGTTTTGCTGCGAGTGCTTTGAACGACTTTGCAGACTTTTCTGCTTGCGCACGCAACTTACGGACTTGTTCCAGCTCAGCTTTCGTCGTTTCTAGCGCTTCTCCAACTTCTTTTAGACTCTCCGATTTTTCTGCAAGTTCAGCGGTACTTTCTGCAACCTTCACTTGCGCAGATTTGATTTCTGAGCGAGCTGTCGCTAATTCGATAGACTTCACGCCCAAACGTTCATCAAGCTGATCGAGCTCTTCCGTCACTCGCTGAAGACTCGTATTAAGTCGAGCAACATCACCACGAAGCCCTCTAACTCGTTTGTCGCGCTCTGCTATCGAAGAGGTCATTACCGCCCGCATCTTTTGCATCTCCGCTGAAAACTTCGTCTTTTGCGCAGCTAAAGCTGCATCATGTTCTTCCTGTGGTATTCCGCAACCCATCGCTGCGAAAACGCCGATAGAGAGCAATAAACCTAACGCTTGCTTCATATTTATTGCTGATGCCTAGCCGCCTACTTTATGTCAACGGGTGCAGGTACTGAGAAAAGCCATTTTTCGGTGCTTTGTTCAATCTGGGGATGTCCAGCGGCATTTTATTCATTCGCATCCTGCTGTAAATACTGCAGTAAATCTAAAACCTTACGCTGCTGTACTTCGCCTTCCTTCGTATTATTCAGCTTTCTAAAGTTATCCGCTACCCGATCTTCGTCCTTAGCCTGTCCTTCGCGAGCCCTCTCGATTCTTCGTCGCCATTCCTTCTGCGCTCCTTCGTTTGCAGGAAAAGCCTTTTTGAGTCCGTCGAGGGCCATGTCGTACCAACGCTCAGCCCCTTTCGAGCCTGCTTTTTGTGCTCTGTCAGTGATTCGCCCCAGCCAGTACGTGTTTTCTACAATGTAATCATGTCGGTTACGCCGATAATTTATCCTTCTCGCTCGTTCTGCGTACGTTTTCGCATCTTTGAATCGCCCAGTATGAAATGAGGCCTCCGCTAAATTTTGGAAAATGTCCGCCTCGACATCTGCGTCACCCATGGACTGAATGCGCCGTAGCGAGGCACGAAAGAATTCTATCGCCACTGCGTAGTTCTTCAGTTTGTAGGCACACACCCCGGAAGAATTTGTGACTGCCGGCAACCAGTTGTCGTATTTTCTAGGGGTCCTATCCATCGTCTCACGTACTTCAGCCAAAAGTTCCGACGCCCTTTCCCATTTTTCGGCGGAGGCTAAACTCTCAGCTTGCAGGAACTGTAAGACCGCCGGGTCAGAGTCCTTTGCGTATTCCGCCGGCTTCTCTTTCGAATTAACATAACCAAATCCGGTGAGCCGCATAATGTAATCACTGACCGGCTCACGCCCCGTTGCAAAGTTGAATTCATCGACAAGCGTACTCGTTCCTTTTCTCCTAAAATAGGAATTCCTCGAGCTACTCTGTGGATTGAGACCCGGATAAATCTTGCCTTGTTTGGTAGTCACACCAATCCAATAATTCTTACTCGGATTCAGTTTGAGCCCCTTGCTGTTACTCGCTAACGGAACGTCTTTCCAAAGATAGCCGTCGGGTGGAGTACGGAGTTTTATCTTTCTCTCGACTATGACATTTCCTGGCTTGCCCTTATTATCTTCATAAACACGAACGAGCGAACGACCACGGGTGTTTTTAGGCCCTACAAAAAAGATTTGAGCACCGTAAACCAAATAACCACCTGGAGTAGTTGTAAGACGAGCTAAAGCCTCTGAACCCTTCCCCGTAGGAACAACAGAATAACGTCCGTATCGATAAGAATCGTTTTCCAGAACAAAAGGCACACCTCCAGGATTGAAAATTTTTGGTCTCCTAATTTTAATTGACATCTTTCGAGAAGGCGGCGACAGCACTTCGATTTCAATGTTCGTCGGGGCTCCGGCAAAAGTTCGAGCACTCGGGGTTGTATCATCGTTAAAAAGTGACTTATTTCCTTTATGAAAAACATCTGGTGAATGCTCTGGTAATTTTCCACCAATGCGTTGATCGAGGTCTTGAACCGGCGCAGCCTCAACGACATCTACCATTTTATGTTTCTCGTTATCGTTGTTGGAGCGAGATTCATCGATATGCCAAATGACGATTCCTTCAGCGGGAATTCGACGATCAAAGCCGACTTTCCGACGATTCTCTATCAAAAAATATTCCGATGAATTTACAGATCCTATTGGTAAACGTAATGCAGATGGCTTTTCCGAAGACGACTCAAGCTTCAGTTCGGTGAATTCATTACTCACTATTTGAGGAGAAAGCCAGCCAAGCTTAGCCTTACCCCACGCTGAGATATGAGAAGGTAAAGTGCCTTGTTTGGCCCATCCACCGGAGCCCATCAGAGTCCAACGACCCACGCCATAACTAGAGAAATCTCGATCGTATAAATCAGGCAAGCCTAAATCATGCGCAAATTCATGAACGAGAACGCCGAGTGGCGCTGAATGATTCACGATGGTATATCCTGCAACCCGAGTGACGCCAATATCGATGTCCGCCGTCCCTCGATGCGGCCAAATAGGAGAAAATGATTGTGCATCATTAGATGTTGCAGGATAAATAATCATCACATGGTCTATAATACCGTCGGGCTCTGGCCTTCCGCGTAGGTTGTAGTCGTCAAATTTCTTCAAATTAATCTTTTGACTACTCGCGCGCACGGCCTTTTCAACCAAGTCTTGTATTATCTTACTATTCTGACCAATCTTGAACGCGTAGTCGTTCAAGCGCCCTGACACTCGCACCGGACCAACGACCTCGCCTGTCACATCGAATTTTCCGTAACTGTTCTCACGAAAATATTCTCGAAGCGATAAAGATGTCTTTGAAAAAACGAGTTCGCGGTAGCGAGACACAGTGTATTTCGCTGGCCACTTTGTTTCCGCTGTCTCTACCAGTACAACGAGAAGCTTATGCGTTCCAACCAGTGCAACAGAGGGAAGAGGTGCGCTGGTTGAAATCGGGGTGACCTTTGAAAATCTTCGTACTTTGACATCCGTGTAGGAACTCAACTGAGGTTTGGTCAATTGTTCAAAAGGCGGAGGCATCCCCGAAGCCTCCCAGGCAAAACTAGTCGCCGACAAACAAAAAAGCGAGAAGACTCCGACGCGGCTGAGAGAAAACGTCACGCTTCTATTTTAAACTGCGTTTCGGCGAATTTCCAGCGTGTGCCGGCGCTCACAGGCGACAAATCTGCTTCATTTGGGATTTACAATCGAATCAAGAATAGACTCGACCTTGTCTGAAGTGCGTTCTCCCCCTAAAACCCCACCATCTAAAGACCGGATATCCGACTGAGTGATGTCGACTCTTGGAATCAAGAGGTCAAAATGGCTTGCCTTCGCAATCTGTCGCGTTCGAAACGAAAAGTCAGTATTTTTCGTCGGAGGGACTCTAGCCGTCACAAGCTGCGTTCCATTTGGCAACGCTAAAGAAACAGTTCCTGGTGCAACGTTGAGTAAAAGTCCCCACTCACGTTGGTCAAATAATGGACTGTCTCCCAGCACATCCAAAATCTCAACTGCCTCATCCTCAGTGAAGCCAGTGATGCTCATACGCACAGGCAGAGTGAATCCAAGTCTCCGAATCACTCCAGGGTCGCGAAGAAGCACGGTTTCGAGTAACTCAATGACTCGCTGGCGATCACCAAGTTCGCGAGCGGCGGCGGCCGTTATCATGGCAACCCGAGCTCGCGGCAGCACATCGCTCTCAGGAAACCCAGCCAAGGCTTTTTCACCTGCAGCAACTGCGAGTTCATAATCGTGCTTGAGTAAATATGCTTCTGCAGCATATCCGGAGAAAACGGGTTCAGCGAATCGTGCTTCAAGACTTTCTGTCTCCCTCTCCCGCTCAATTGTGGCGAGCGTAACACCCGCCCCTACTGCGCCAACCACCTCACCGTTGAGCCAAGAGGATATCTCAATCGAACCTGGACATTCAGGTCGAAGGCTTGTTGCTAAAAGTTCAGGGTCAGAGAGAAGTGTTGAAGCTCTCCGAAGATTAAGCCATGCTTGAAACCGTATTTTTTTGGCTTGGAAGTGAAGTTCGACGGCATCTTTCCAAGATGACCATGAGGCCTGTTCTTCAAGCTTGCGCGCAAGCTCTCGCTTTACAACCACGTCCAACAACAAGGTTCCTGCCTCATTCTGTTCTGATGACGCAGATGAGGTCCCCTGCCTATCCGGTCTATCGACGGTCCGGCCGGTAATGCGTTCTGACTCTTTTGTAAAACCGGCTACGAGTAGCAGAACTGCCCCCGTAAGTTCAGCATCTGTCTGGTCTTGTTGATCGAAATACGCAGGCCGCTTGGTTCTATATTTTTGCATTTCTCTTAGCGCGCTGACTGCTTCAGCAAACCGCCCTTGCCTCAGGTAAAGGTAAGTGAGTCGCCCCCAAGGATTGATCGTTCCCTCTACATCTCGCCTTGTAGCCTCCATATACAGTCGCTCAGCTTGTTCGAAATTAAAAGCCTCGATGGATGCCCCTGCGGCGTTCGAAAGAGCAACTCCACCGCCGATGCCAGACGCTCGAACGGGGGCCGCGGCTGCCATACAAGCTTCATACGCTTTTTGCCGGTCACGGTTTTCACTATGGACTGCGCACAACGCAGTTAAGCCAACCGCTCTCCAGTATGGATTTTCTCTTCCGAATTCGTTAACAGCTGCCTCAGCAACCTTCTGTGCCTCGTCGAAACGCTTCAATTTGAGTAACGGCCAAGCCTTCAGCGGAGACAAGTCATCGGACAGCCTATATTTGAGGTCATCCACATATTCTATCTTCTTTTGATGATGATCCATCTCACCATGAACATAAATAAGCTCAACCAACGTTCGATGGTAGACTAATACGGGTGCTTTCCCGGTCAAAAGAGGTCTCAGCCCATACTTATCGACAAACAGACTTTCACTCTTGGTCAAATGGTACAATGCTTTGGGGAGATTACCGTCTCCAAGATGAAGTGCGGTTCCTAGCAGGTAATGAGCGCGGAATGAATCTTCATCCTTCAGGAGGGCAGAACCAGCCAATGTACGCGCACCAATGTACTTCTTTTTAGAAAGTAGGCACCAAGCTCCTTTTTCTACCTTACTCCCACCAAACGCCTCAGCATCACGACAGGTCACATCAATCTCGGGCATACCTCTTCCCGTTACATCGACCTCGTCAGGAATCGGTATCATTTCGTCCGGTAGCCTTTCGTCGTCTTGTGTTTCTTGCGCAACACTTGGCCTAGCGGTGTTGCAGGCCAGTAACACAATCAACAAATAAAGCTTCTTTGCGTGCTTAAAATGCATAAATGTAGCCCTAGCCAGCAGCCACCAAACTCGCTTTAGCGAGCCTCTCGATTACCGGTGCCATTGCCAACCGGATGACTTCGTCAGCTTCAGCCGAACCAGCGCTAAGCACAAGACGATGTCCGTAGATGAGCGGTATAATTACTTCGAGATCTTCGGTAGCGACGTAATCCCGCCCTCTGAGCATCGCGCGCGCCTGTAAGGCTGGCACCGCCAACACTAATGACCGTGTCGACACCCCCTGGAGCACCCGCCGATCTTCTCTCAAAGCTGCAGCGACATCTACGAGTCCCTCTTCCACCATACTATGCACAAATACCTCATCTCTGACCGCCTTACGCGCTGAAATGACTTCATCCCGGCTCACAACAATGAGCTCAGGACCAGGTCCTTCCTGGCGCTGCCGTATCGTACGTACAACTTCTAACTCATCTTCTTTCGCAATATCGCTCATGCGAATCTTGAATAAAAACCGGTCTAGTTGTGGCGCAGGTAGAGGGTAAGTTCCTGCGAGATCCATCGGGTTTTGGGTTGCAATAACAAAGAACAACTCATCCAGCGGCCACGTCCGATTATCCACGGTCACCTGTTTTTCGGCCATCGCCTCAAGCATCGCCGCTTGCACTTTCGGCGAGGTCCTGTTGATTTCATCCGCCAAAACGACATGCGCGAAAATTGGGCCCGGTCGAAAACTAAACTGGCTAGATTTCGTGTCGAAGATGGTTGTTCCCGTCACATCTGAAGGGAGCAGGTCAGGCGTAAACTGTATACGCCTAAACGGCTTCGTAGGGCCTTTTTTATCTGCGGCACGATCGTCAATAATCGACTGGCCTAGTGCCTTCGCAAGGGTGGTTTTTCCAGAACCTGGAAAATCTTCGAGGAGAATGTGACCATCGGCAAGTAACGCAATTAGACTTAACTCGATCACTTCGTCACGGCCTCGAACCGCGAGCCGAACCCGGTCAAAGATTCTCTGCGCGGTCTTATTTGCTGCAGAAAGACCGTCTACGGAAGACGGAGAAGATTGGTTTATCATAGTTTGTGCGGTTTCACTCATAATTACCTCGACCAGATCCAAGACACTGGATTGATGACGCCGAGGACCCAACGCCATCTCGGCATCGAATCTCGGACTTCCCGACCGACTGAGTCGGCGACTAAATGTAAAGTTTCAAGTTCTCGTTGGGCATGTTTTACTCTTCGAGATCCGAGTGCCGATGCGATGTGAACATCCGTCACAGCCTTGATACTCGGGCTCAATTCTCGCACTCGTAATGCAAACTTTTCGCGCGACTCTCCGTATTCACGAACCTTCCCTACTGCAGATAATCGATCCAAAGCTGCTCGATACGCTAACTTTGGTCGCTTCGAGACCTCAAATAAGTGAGGACTCCATAGACGCCAAAACTTCCAAAAATAACAAGCCATCAAGAGCGACAGCAACACCCACGGAAGAGTCATTCGTATGGTGTCAAAGATCTTCCGAAAATCCATAGCTGGAGGCGGTCCTTGAACGTTTTTTGGGTTACGCGCCATCTCCCCGAGAAGCTGCTGGAGATCTTTTTCCGCAAATGGATTTGGTTCGGTGTCTGTTTTTTCGGGAGTAACTTCAACCGGTACCCAGCCGTAACCGCGAAGGTAAATTTCTGCCCACGCGTGCGCATCAGAGGCTTTCACCAAAAGCGAAGAGCCTCCATTTAGCCGTTTCGATTCAACCGCATATCCTGCAGAAACACGAGAAGGAATGCCCATGGCCCGCAGTAAATAGGCAGCAGCATGAGATAAGTGGACACAATATCCTAGTTTCTCTTCGCTAAACAAAAAAGCTGCTGTTGGATCTGGAGCATCGGCATAGCTTTTCTTGAAAGAATAAGTCGCATTCGACTCAAGGTAAGCTTTGACCGCCATGGCAAGCGCAAAAGAGTCACTCTGGTATTCCGATTTTAGACCACCTTGAATCTTAGCCGACAGACGGTGATAACGTTCGTCTCTGGGCACTGCTGTATAATGGTTCCAAAGTTCATCCTCCCAGCTCGGGTCGCCACTATCGGAACCCATCAGTTCGCGATATGGCTTCGTGATCAAATTGGAAACGACATGGTACGACCTTTTAAATCGAGCAGGTGAAGGATTTGTGTTCGGCGAGACTTCAATTGCATCGGTCAAGGTAAACATGCGAGCATGGTCACGAATTAGAGCAACATCAGTTGCGACCATTTCCCGGCCTGGGGCGTTTTCGTGAATACCATTAATTAATCGGCGTCGCGTCGGAAAATCGCGCCCCTCCCCTTTGGGCACACGGCCGTCTGTAGGTTCTACCAATCGCGAACCGTTATACTGCGAAAATGTAGCATGCCGAAAATAATATACCCCCATTGAAGGCTGAATATCTCGATGGAATACTACTATCGCAGACGACTCTTGTTTCTTTTGACTCGAGTTCGATTCGGATCCTCTCGGCATCCCGTCTTCGAAGGGTGAATTTTTATCTTCCTGATTGGAACGTCCCTTCTGGCCGCCTGACCCCTGTGTACCCTCACCTTGACCGGCCTGAGCTTGTTCATTTCCTTGCTTTGAAGAGCGTTCATCATCATCCTGCTCAAGCTTGCCGCCAGCAGCACTACGAGGCTCTGGGGGAGTATCTGTTTCATAAATCTGAACTATGAGAATTAAGCCTACAATTAGCACCATTGCCATCTGAATTGAGGTTCGAACCTTTGAACGGCCATGAGCAAGGACAGAGGCAAGCAGTAAACCTGCCAGTAAACCAACAAAAAGGAATGCAATCACGGGGTCAACGCCTTGAGACCAAAACCAGTCAGAGATACCAAGAGGCCGAGCGATCATGCCGTCTCTGTGAGCAGACATCGAGGTCACAATAGCCGCAACGACTATACCTCCCTCAAGCGCTAAAGCAGAACGATATCTCACAGCGAGAGCACGAATCACGGCCGCACCACCGAACAACAAAGTAAACCATTGTATCGCGTCAGCCGTTTCGAATGCGATGGCGGGAGTCAAAAGCAATGACAACCAAACTGCGTCCGAAACCAGGGTTGTCATGAAATAACCAACAAACGCAATCAGGACTGCGAACATGAGCACTGATGTCGTACGGAAGCCCTTGCCTGTCCAAAGCTGCCCCGCGATCGCACCCATCGCAGCACCGAGAACGCAACCTAAGATTCCCGCATCCAGAGCTACTGACCACGAAAAAATCCAAGCGGCAATCGCCAGGAGAAGAACATGTGCGGCGGACCGCATATCGAAGGTTGTTGTCGTACTTTCTAGAGCCGACAATTGCGGGCCAAAGATAGGCTGAGTACGTTTTGAAACCATTTTAGGCTGCACCTCGTTTTTGACCGTGAACGCTTTGCCAGGTATCAGAGCTAATCACACGACCACTTGGCCTTTCAAGCGCAATAACGTCTGCACCAGCCTCGCCAAGTCGCTCAATCACCGTCTGCAACTCTGCCGATGAGACCCTATAAAGCCCGTCTGCGTGCTGCTTCCGTTCTTCTCGTAACCAAGAATTTCTCCCTTCATTTTGTTCCTCGTCAGGCTGAGCAACACCGTCAGTGCAGACAATTGCAGTCAGTGGCAATTGATATTCAGAAATCGCGTCGAGGCAATTGTTGAGCCATGAGCCTGGTCGAGCAGGAACAAAGAGCACTACACGGCTCCCAATGCTGTCAGCTTCCGCCTCCAAAAATGCCCGCAAATCTGAACCGTTGCCATTACCATCCAAGCGAGCATGCCGCGATCGTATAATTTGTTCTACTGCGGCCTCGGTATCTGTAGCAGTCGTTGCTGCTCCGTCTGCTCTGAAACGCCAATCGGAACTTAGAATCTGAGTACTCACTGCAACTCTGGCTGCAGCAGCGGCAGGTTCGTCATGTTCGGCACTCGGCAGAAAAGCAAGAATCCGAACGGACGGGCTGATAGCACGCTCGGGTGTCCGCACCATCATCTCTCCCGTCCGCGCAAAAACTTTCCAAAGAACCCACTTCAGAGGGTCGCCGGGTTGATATCGCCGAAGGTCAATTCGGTCTCCAATTTTTTCGCCCGCCGGATGTGATAATTCGTCACCTCCGGCATGCGCTCTCAACATCACTGAGTTTTCGACATGGCCTTTCCAAGGCAGTACTTTCATGGGACGCGCTTCATCGTGATAGTGCACAAAGCGAACGAGACCAAACGCATCCTCGATAACGAAACGACGCCGAATAGATTCAAATGCGCCCCGCTCCCACGCTTCAACGACCTCAATCAAGCCGCTTGCTTGAGTCTGGACCGAAACTTCGAAGCCCCTCGGTTCTACCCAATCCCAAGACAACTCCATTGTTGGTATCCATCTGAACTTCGGGATCTCCAAAATGGTCGCATACCCACGCTTAGCTTCAAAAAGAATCGCTTTTGGCCCAGGCAATTCAGCAAGTCGACGACGGAGTAGATAGACGCCAGTGACACAACTTAGAAACGCCATCGCAATCAAGGCGAAAGCAAGTGACGCGACGAACTGAACGACGTAGTCAACTCTTGGCACGCCCAAGCCCCAATAGCCTAGAGATGCGAAAATGAGCACGGCCAGGCCAAGATTCGTGATTGGCATCCACTCTCGAATCCTTGCTACTGTCTTCCATATACCTATGCTCGGACTTGATGTATCGAGTCTCATCGCTTGTTTATGTCCCTCATAGTCGTAGACCTGTTACTGAAACTACTGAAACTCACAATTTCTTCCTCAGGGTCTTCGATCATAAGCCTCACCGAATAATTTCCTCAACTCAATGTGCTCACCTGGAATTCTTCCAACAACTTCGCGGGCCCAATCAAAGTATTCCTGTAATCTGGATAAGGACCAAGCCGCGGGCGGTGAAGAGCCTAGGTCTCGTAAATTGGCGATTTTATCTGCAAGCCTAACTCTTTGCGCCGCAACAGATAATTGAGGCGCATTTTCTATCTGTGCGTTTTTTCTGGCAGCCTTATCCATCGACCAATCGTCTGTCACCTCTGCCACCACAGCCGCAACCTCTGAGCCAAACCGAGATTCTATGTCATCGAGATTTGTGTCCGTGTCCTCGACTGTATCGTGGAGAATCGCAGCCAGTAAGGCCGTGAGGTCGATGACTTGCGCCTCCCCAAGTAAAATGTGAGCTACGCGAATGGGGTGATTGATATAAGGGGTTTCATCGGGATCCTTCCGCCTTTGAAACCGATGCCTTTCCGCCGCGAAGTTAACCGCTTCGAGAAGTCGCCTGAGCTCGTTCTGAACCATCCGTGTACGCCGAAGATAGCACCAATATTTCTGTTACGCTCGTTAGACCTGAGGCATTATGACTCGACCAAGAACTAGTATAAACCCACTATTCATCGAGTGGCTTCTATGGCAAAAAAGAAGGAGATGAGAATCATCGCAGGTGATTTCCGCGGCAGAAATCTAATCAGTCCAAAGGGGAAAGCTGTTCGACCAACCACTGATCGAGTTCGCGAAGCTATCTTCAACATTCTTGGAAATATCACAAACTGTGATTTCCTTGATCTATTTGCCGGAACGGGAGCCGTCAGTTTTGAAGCACTCTCGCGAGGCGCCTCTTCAGCTACGTTGGTCGATAAAAATCTCCGCACTGCTCAAAAAAATGCAGAACTTCTAGGTGTCAATCACAAGGTCTCTTGGAAAAAACTAGACATAGACCGATTCCTCGCCTCGGCAACTTCAAAAACCTACGATGTCATTTTCGTCGACCCGCCTTACGAGCTCGCTTTAGATATTCATTTACAGGTCCTCACTTTTGCGGAGAAAACACTCCTCGAAGACGGAATCCTTATTTTCGAACATAAAAAAAAATGTGAACTTTCTGAACGAGCAGGAACTATGCAGCGTTCTCAAATTCGTCTATACGGTGATACCGCAATTAGCTTGTACGAGCATGAAGAAAGGTAAGGTAATCAGTGCAATATAATAACATCATCTCGCTTTCGCCCCGTTTGAAACAAGTCGTGCCCTCGGCGACCCTCGCTTTGAGTCAAAAAGCCCGTGAACTCAAAGCGCAAGGGCATAATGTGCTTGCTCTGACCGCCGGAGAACCCGATCTTCCTCCCGCAGAGCATATTCTTGAGGCCACTAGACAGGCCGCTACGGACGGGAGAACTCGATACACTGCCGTGACGGGTATCCAAGAACTTCGAGAAGCAATTTGCGCAGATATAAAGTCGAGAGATGGTCTACATTATGAACTGAACGAGCTCATCGTTAGCAGCGGTGCAAAACAAGCGCTATACAATGCGATGCAGGCGCTCCTCGGGCCAGGTGACGAAGTAGTCATTACTGCACCCTACTGGGTCTCGTACCCAGACATGGTTCGACTCGCCGGCGGTGAACCAGTTATCGTCACCACTTCTGAGGCCGACGGCTTTATTCTCAAACCTGACCAGTTGGCGGCTGTCATTACAGACAAAACCAAAGCAATTATTTTAAATAGCCCGTCAAACCCGACAGGAGCATGTTACTCCGCTCGACAACTCAAAGCGTTAAGCGCTGTTCTGAAACAACATCCAAACATTGTTATCATCGCCGATGACATTTACAGACGGCTCACTTACGGGGAAGAAGGCGCGCCCTCTCTACTCACGATAGCCCCCGAATTTCAATCACGAACCCTTGTTGTTGATGGATGTTCTAAAACATACGCCATGACAGGATATCGTATTGGATGGACCCTCGGACCACGAAATATTATATCAGCGATGAGCAGAATCCAGGGACAATCTACCTCCTGCGCAGCTGCCCCTAGCCAGTACGCAGCCTTAGCTGCGGTAACTGGCGACCAGGCGTGGGTAGATGACATGAGAAAAACTTTCGACCTTCGTCGGAAATATGTAGTTGGTCGCCTGCGTTCAATGCCGGGGATAGAGTGCTTCGAACCGAAAGGTGCCTTCTATGTCTTTCCCAACATGTCAGGCCTCAAAGGTAGAACGTCAAGAGACGGCATTCCACTGGCTGACGCAACCGCACTCACTGCACACTTTCTACACGAGCATCACTTGGTGATGGTTCCGGGTAAACCGTTTGGAGCACCCGACAACTTCCGGATTTCATTCGCCTGCAGCATGGATACGTTAGTGGCCTCGATGGACCGAATGCAGTCGGCTATCGAAAAACTCGTTTAAAGCAACAGCTCATTTTACGAATACGTCGCTAAACAACCTTAGCTAAGGTTCATCAAATGGCACGATCGAAGGCGCCGCTAAGATGCTTTCATTGTCTATTGTTTGCCCGCCCACTGTATGAAGCTTAAACATATTACTGAGTTGCTCTTCTTCAAATGGTAGTTTCGATGTCATTACTACCGTAGACCCCTGAGGAACGACGTCATGTTCGAAATTAATCTTTTCGAAGGCCTCCACCAACGCTTCGAAGGACTCAGGAGCGGGGATGCTAAATGGCTGCACTCCCCAGAACAATGCCATTCGTCTCGCTGCAGCTTCACTTGGCGCAAAGCCAATGATCGGACAGTTCGGACGCCAGTCCGAAATGACTCTCGGAGAAAGGCCTCGATGAGTAAAGGAAACGATCGCCGCCGCATTCATTGACTGGGCAGTCATCACCGCTGCACGAGACAGCGCACCAGGATAAGAATTTGCAAGTTCCGGCACGAGGTCTACCGCCACGTGGGCGCGTTTGTCTTGCTCCGCCGAACGAGCGATTTCAGACATGAGTTCCACAGTCTCTACGGGAAATCGACCTGCAGCAGTTTCTTCGGAAAGCATGACCGCATCAGTTCCATCAAAAACGGCATTCGCCACATCAGAAACCTCAGCATGCGTAGGTCGAGCGTGTTTCGTCATCGAGACAAGCATCTGTGTGGCGACAATCGTCTGCTTACCTCTTTCTCGCGCCATGCGAATAGCGCGACGCTGGATCGTAGGCACTTTTTCTGGAGGTAATTCTACACCCAAGTCACCTCGAGCAATCATAATACCATCCGTCACGTTTAGAATACTCTCGAGGTACTGGACCGCTTCAGGCTTCTCGATTTTTGAAATGATCGGGACCACGCGACCCTGCTGTTTCATAAAATCACGGACTATATTTATATCGTGAGGTGTCCGCACAAACGAAAGCGCGACGTAATCAACACCGAGTTTGAGTCCAAATTCGAGGTCCTCTCTATCCTTCTCAACGAACGAAGGAATCGTTAGTTGAGAACCTGGCAGATTAATCCCTTTGCTAGAAGAAAGAACACCGCCGTGAACGACTCGGCACACAACGTCATCACCTCTGCACTCTAGAATGTCCAGCGTTAGTGCACCATCTGCCAACAGCGCTTGTTCTCCCGCTCTGACATCATTTGAAAGGTGAGGATAAGTCGTCGGAAGATGATTACTCACGCCAACAAAGTCGTTCCGCGATGAGAGTATAACTTCATCGCCTGGCTGAAACGTGATTTTTCCTTCGAGTTTTCCAAGGCGAATTTTAGGACCTTGCAGGTCTTGAAGGATAGCAACGGGCTTGCCTAGCTCCGCAGACGCCTTCCTGACCATGGCGAAAACTTCAGCGTGATTATCGTGCGTACCATGGCTGAAATTGAGGCGTGTAACGTTGAGACCAGCCGAGATCAAATCTCGAATTTTATCATAAGTATTGGATGCTGGGCCTAACGTCGCTACAATCTTGGTTCGCCGGACTTCATTACTCGGGCCAGTCATGTGACTCAATTGATTGTCGTTGTTAGAAATCATCGTCGTCATCAAGCTCGTCAAAATCGTCGAGTCCATCAAAGTCATCTAACTCGCCAAAGTCATCATCGAAGTCATCGTCATCATCAAAGTCGTCATCATCATCGCCGAAAGCATCAAAGCCAAGGCTGTCTTGCTTCATGTCTTCTTCTTCATCTTCGTCGACTTCAGACATGCCATCCATTTCATCCTCGTCAGTTTCTTCGTCATCGCCATCTCGACCCGACTCGTCGCGCTCTCCAAACTCAAGACCGCCATCGAGGCCACCCTCGTCATCACCGGTCTCAACGCTACCGTAAGGTTCAGGCAAATCATCTGATTCGAGGTCCAGTTCAAAACTGACTTTGTTCCTTATTGCGACAATTGCAGTAAGAAAATCTTCTAACGCTGTTGAGAATTGGTGATTGCGATGTCCCGGAGGTGCAGATCCGCAATTCTCACACTTGATACAGTCAGGAGATTCAATAATCTCTGAAAACTCGCGTTCAAAGTCGGCATCGCACGCCTTACACTGAAAACTGATACTCATGATGAGCCGCGGAAGTAATGCGCCAACAGCAAAATGTCGAGTGTATAGCTAAAAAAACGCTCCTAAACTTGCAATCCGTCCCAGATACGGTTGAGGTATTTACAGGTGGTATTACCCGTCGCAAATATTCGATTCGCCGTAATTGCGGCGAGTTTTGTGATTGTAGCATGCGATAGCATGCCCAATCGCGAGCGAAGCCCTTCTTATTCCGCGGTGCGAAATGACGCCAGCCAAGACCAGGAGACCGCTTACGACGCACAAACCGTCTCATTGGCGGATACGCTATTTACTCGTTCGGATAGTGGGACCGGCTTAGGTTCCGAATTTGGCAAGGATAGCGGTTTCACTGATGCAAGCCCATTTGTGGCTGACCGAGATAATGACGGTCTCCCTGATAGCGAAGACCCTGATCCCGAACAATTGAATCTCCGAATCTACGAAGATTCATTTTCCTCAATAGGCAGTGATTGGTTATTCACCTCCGTTTCGATGCAGATTGATCCGAATGAGGAACACCTTACTGTGTCTCAGGTAGAACCATTCGTACGCGAAGGCTGGATTGGCCCACGACCAGAGTGGGCAGATGTATTTATTAAAACCCGATTGCGGGTGACAGGGACCGGCAGAGATAACTCTAGTGGCGCCGGGCAAGTAGGCCTGATGGGACACGTCAATCAACTCACCCCTGACCGCTATCTTGTATGCGGTATGAACTTGACGACCCAGACGCTGTTTCTTTCCGAACATAGTGGCGGAACACCACGAGGGAGCGTCTTGGCTGAAGAAAAAGTAACCATTAGTCAAAACGAGTGGTTCGACCTCCGATTTGACATGAAAGGTGCTGCTCTGGCCTGCTCCGCCAACGACACAAAGATCACGGCAAGCTCGACTCTCTACTTCGCTGGCGCAATCGGCTTTCGTTCGTTTGATGCTTCCTTCGACGCTGACTACGTTGAGGTGTACGCTCGATAAAAGCTCACTCGCCGGCTTTGACCTCGTCCCAGAGTTGGTCCAATTCTCTAAGACCGACATTCTGCATTTGCTGACCCCGACCTTTGACAATCGATTCGACGGCCTTGAACCGTCTCGAAAATTTGTTCGTACTCTTCGTTAGCGCGTCTTCCGCTGACACATCCAAAAACCTCGATAGGTTGACGATCGCAAAAAGTAGGTCTCCAAGCTCATCAGTAATCGCATCACTATTTCGCTCTTGAATCGCTTCACGAAGCTCATTTGTCTCTTCCACGACCTTCTCAAGCGGGCCAGAAATATCATTCCAATCAAACCCAACCCGACTGGCTTTTTCTGTTGTCCGCTGTGCTCGGATGAGAGCAGGCAAAGCCTTCGGGACACCGTCGATAATCGAACGGTCTCTTTTTTCTTTTTCTTGCGCTTTAATGAGTTCCCATTGCTGATAAGCCTCGCTAGAACCGTCAGCTTGCTTGTCTCCAAACACGTGCGGGTGCCGTCGAACAAGTTTATCGCAAATACCGTGAGCAACATCGGCTGCATCAAATTCATCAGCTTCTCTTCTCAGTTCAGCTTGAAATACGACCTGCAGCAACAAATCACCCAGTTCTTCTCGATGATGCTCTACGTTATTTTCGTCAATGGCCTCCAAAACCTCGTAAGTTTCCTCCACTACATAAGGCTTCAGAGATTCGAGTGTTTGTTCCTGATCCCAAGGGCATCCGCCGGGTGATCGTAAGCGCGCCATAATTCCTACGAGCCGCTCAAACGCGGCTCCGAAATCGCCACGCTGAGTCTCTTGAGGCTTCATTAGCTGCTCGTCGTCAGCCCATGGCTTTGGTCGCTCATTCATGTTGAGGACGACGCTAACGACCTAGACGTCGTTTGACTACTCCAATTAGTAAGTTCGCATCCTCTATACTCAAAATTCGCGCTAGAACGACATATACGATACCCGCGACTGCGCCCATGACCGCGAGGGCTCCGGCACCAAACGGTTTCGACGCTGTCAACCAGTCGACTGTTCCCTGAGCGAAATACACAAGAATTGCAGACGGCATGACCGCAAAAACACACTTACAGCCGTGAGCAAAGATACTTTGATCCTTTGGTTGTTCCGATGATGAGCTAGAGATCTCACTACGTAATCTGCGACTTAGCCAAAAGATAAGCGCGACCAGCTGCACAAGTGCCGCCACAGAAATAGCAGCCGTCAGACCTCGTATTTCATAGGATTCGACAAGAAAGAGACCAAGTCCCAGGGTCGTCAATAGTGACGCTCCTGCTGCGTAGACCGGGGTCTTTGTATCTCCAAGTGCGTAAAACGTTGGAACTGTGACGCGCACTGCACCAATTGGGACCAATGCGAGAATAAGGATTTGTAACAACCGGGCTGTCTGAACAGCGTCGTTATCAGTGAACTGTCCGTGGCGAAACAAAACGGCAACAACCGGTTCTGCAACAATCCACAGACCAATCGTGGTGGGAATAGTGATGAAGTTCGTGATTCGCAGAGCTTGTCTGTAAGTTGCTCGAAGTGCGTTCCAATCCTTTTTCGCCGCATGTTCTGACAAGGTGGGTAAAGCAGCCACGCTGACACTGACTGCGAATACACCCAAGGCAAACTCTTGAAGACGGGTACCGTTGTAGTACCAGGTAAGCTGGCCTGGCGGTAAAAAAGAGCCCAGCTGACGGATAACGAGGATATTTAGTTGATAGACCGCGACGCCAAAAACAGCGGGCAACATGCGTCGACCGAGGAGCAACAGCGCTTGATTACGAGGTGCCCAACGAGGAGCGACTAACATCCCAACCTTTAATAAATAGGGGACTTGAAGTAAAAGTTGAAGGACACCGCCGAAAAGTACGCCCCAAGCGACAGCAAGGATCTCTTGCTCGAAGTAATCACGAAACAATACAGCCGCGGTCACGATTGAAAAGTTGAGCAAGATTGGAGCCGCTGCGGGCGCAGCAAAAAAGTTCTCCGTATTCAATATTCCACCCGCGAGCGCGACGAGTGAAATGAAGAATATATAAGGCATCATTATGCGGGTCAGTCTCGTCGCGGTATCAAACCTTTCTGGATCAAATCCCGCAGCAAATAGCTTCACCGCGGCATCAGGAAACAACATGCCGGTCGCGGACAAAACAATGAGCAGCGGAAGCAGAATTCCAAGGACTGCGCCTGTAAAATCCCGCATTGCCTCACGCCCTGCTCGATCTCTTTCAGCCGCCAGGATAGGAACAAAGGCGATCACCAATGAACCTTCAGCTACAAGACGGCGGAGTAAATTCGGAATGGTTTGGGCCACGATAAATGCGTCGTAAACCCCACTCGCGCCAAAGACATTTGCCAAGACCGCATCGCGGATGTAGCCTAAGATTCGGCTGATCAGGGTGAAAACCCCGACAATGCCGGCTCGACGGGCAACTTTCTTTTTCTCATTCCCATCTTTCACTTGTTCTACGCCCATAATGTTTCACCCCATAAAAAACTTGGGACTCGAAGGTAACATACCGTCTTGACAAGCTCAGCACACGACATATACCACCCCAGCTCACACTTAGTGACTAAGAGGAAAACCACGTGGCTCAACATAAATCTGCCGAAAAGCGCAACCGTCAAAACATCAAACGCAAAGCCCGCAACAATACCATCCGAGCTCGGATGAGGACTGCGATCAAAGCTGCTCGTGCTGCTATCTCATCGAGCGCCGAAAACAAAGACGCTTTGGTCACAAAAGCACTATCGGAGATCAATCGCGCGGCGAGCAAGAACGTCTTGAAAAAAACCACCGCGGGCCGATACGTTTCACGCCTTATGCGCGCAAGTGTCAGCAAGTAGACCAACTCGTAAACCGAGGCCTCGTACGGTCACAGGTCCACCAGGCCGCGGCCGACCTTTATCTCAACCCGAGTCCTATCGGCACCTCACTCCATTTCAAGCATCCGTCAACCAGCTCGAGAAAGAGCTCTTCCGCAGTCAAAGACGTCGGATTAATGAAGCATTAGACGAACATACGGCTGATTTTAAACGTTATGAAAGCCGCTATCGGAGAACGGTCAAACGCGCGCAAAGCCCGAGTGACAATGATGAACTGATCGGCGCTTCGAAGACCTACGATATTATTTTAGTTGGCGACTACCATACCCATCAGCAGTCCCAACGCGCGTTTTATCGACTCCTGAGAGCCCAACCAAAAACGAAACATTCGTTGGTGATCGCATTAGAAATGATTCCGGCGGATTGCCAACCTGCGGTGGACAAATTTCTTGCAGGCCGGATTCAAGAAAAAACATTTTTGAAGCGAATTCGCTACGAAGAGCACTGGCCTTTCGGCCCCTTCAGTACCTATCGACCTATTTTCGATCTGGCGAAGCAAAGAAATTGGCGAGTGATAGGTATCGACTCAGAAAATCATCAAGGCTCCGTCCTGGCTCGCGATGACTTCGCCGGAGAACTGATTGCGAAGGCATTGGACCAGCAACCAGAGACTCGCGTTTTTGCGCTCATCGGCGAGATGCATCTCGCTCCGGGACACCTCCCAAAGAGCACGCAGCAGGCGTTCAAGCGTCGGGGAGTCCATAAGAGGATCCTTCGAGTTCATCAGAACCCAGAATCGATTTGGTTCGACTTTGCCGAACGAGGTCTGGCCATCGAACATGACATCGTCCGCGTGTCGGACGACGCTTTCGCCCTGCTGACGACCTCTCCAGTCGTTTGCCAGCAAACATTCCTGACGTGGCTTGAGCAGTTACAAGGTGACGAGTTCGATGAAAGTGCCTCAGACCCAGACGTCGGTGAAAAGCACGTTGTTCACGCCGTGTCAGTCATCGACAAAGCACTCAAACTCAAGGCGAAAGGCGCACTAAGACTTCTGCAGGTTGTTGACCCGAGTGACCTCGCTTTTTTCGAGCTTTTACAACATTCCGGAATTTTCTCGCGCAGCGAAATGCAGGCTATCCGCAAACACATACTCTCCGTGGAGTCCTGCTATATTCCAAAAGCTCGCCTCATCTATCTCGCAACGCTCTCTATGAATCACGCGGCGGAAGAAGCAGCGCATATGCTGAGGCATCATTGTAGTCGTGAAAGTATGGATGATCCCAAAGGACTTGTTGATGCATTCTATTTCCGTGCCATGAATGAAGCCATTGCATTTTTCGGAAGCAAAATAGTCAATCCGAAGAGAAAATGTGTTCATCGTGACGGACTCCAGAAACTCGTTGCGCTAAAAGATAAAGATATTGATCCAACTCGGCGACAAGCCGCCACCTGGGCACTAGAGCACCAAAATCTCGAGCGTGGGCAAGCCGTTCCCCACCTCGCGGAAATCTTTCAAGCTCGCTCTTCCCTTTTCAATGCGGTCACTCATACGCTGGGCTATATCCTGGGCGATAAGCTCTACTACGCACTTGTAAGAAATCAGGTGACTCCCAAAGAGGCCCGCGCACTGTTTTTCGAACCGCTCGAAGAAGAAGGGTCAGCAATGTTGATGTACTTCGAATGGACAAACCGTCTTGCAAAAGTTCGCATACCGCATAGGCCCTAAGTAGATATTTTTGACCAGGACCTCCGCGCGCTTTGCAGGTATTAGGTGAATCGCTCCAGTTCTCGATAAAGACGAGGTCTTGTGATAGGTCGTCCGCGGTTACCCTGCGCTTTGGCTTTTCAACCCATGTTCAAAATATAGAGGCTTGACGCTAGCCAAAAAGAAGTCCTGATCCACCATGCATTTCTAGGGCTCATTAGGTAGGAAATGCTCTGTCTGCAAAATCGTGCTACAGTATAGGCGTGACCGAGCAGAAAAGCGCTCATGATTAGGAACAGGAATGAACTTTATCACGGCCCCATACTTTTCGAATCGTAATCGCGCCGCAAGCCGAACAACCTCAGTCTTTTCAACCTTCAAAAGCCTCGAGGATATTGGAGCCCTGCTCAAATCTAATTCTCCAATCATCGTTAACGACAGCTTCGAATTCTCAGAAGTTGCAAGACGACGAGCACGAGGCGATATGACTTGGATACCCTCGGAAAATTTCTCAATGAGCTTGCTTCGTAAAGCCTATGAGCGGGCTGAAGCCACGGAACTCAGACAGATAGCCTTCAAGAGTGATAATGTAAAACGAAGAGTCTGGCAGCAAGCACTCATTGCAGGGCCATTAGTACGAGGAACACCTGATTATGACTATCTCATCGCGTCGGATGAGAAACTATATGTTCAATCTGGGCGAATCTCCATTGATTCATCTCCAGTAGCCGGTGACCCAGAAGCCACACTTCAAAAAGCTCGGCGATTACGGAACGCGTATATGGGAGTTCCAATGCCTCAAACAGCCGATCACTTGGCCGCAGGATCCGCGATAAACATGGGGATCAACGCAAGAAAAGAACTTATCTCAGAGGCAAGCTTACCGATTACGCCTAGTGAAGTCATGCTCGTCTCGAACACCGATCAAGAGTTAATAGACTTAGACACAAACGCACCCGAAACCGACACGGAAATGTCACGAACGCCCGTTTCCGTTTCAACCGAGGCCAGTCAAGTCAACGTTTATCAAAGGGTTGCAACAAACGCACCGGAACGCATCGCGAGCCAAACAGGGCTACTATTATAACGTCGAGTTTATTTTTCTCAGCACGACTGAACCCACTGAATATCCTGCGCCAAATGAACACAGTAATCCCAGTTCTCCATCGCTGAGATCTTTGTTGTACCGATGAAAAGCAATAATTGATCCTGCCGAGCTCGTATTAGCATAGTGATCAAGAACGACAGGGGCTTCATCCGCGTTCGCTGGACGACCCCAGACTCGTTTCGCTACGAGTTGATTCATACTCAAGTTGGCTTGATGTAACCAGAGTCGTCTTACGCGCTCGGGAGCAAGTTCAATCTGATACAGGTGCTCCAAGATATGATTTGAAACGAGTGGTACGACTTCTTTGAAAACCTTTCTACCTTCCTGAATAAAGAGGGTATCTTTTCGGTTCTCCAAATTATCATCGCAACGATTGAGAAAACCGAAATTGTTACGAATGTTACTAGAGAACTTTGTTCTCAATCGTGTACTGACAACTTCGAAAACATCAGAGTCCTTTCGCGACTCGTCACTCTCTAACACAATCGCCGTACAAATATCCCCAAATATAAAATGACTATCACGGTCTCGAAAATCCAGATGCGCGGAGCAAATCTCTGGATTCACGACCAATACCCGCTGCGCAGAGCCATTGTTGAGCGCGTCACTCGCCGCCTGAATCGCGAACGTCGCCGAAGAGCATGCAACATTCATATCGAGAGCAAAACCAGACGCACATAGCCGTTCTTGAACTTCGATGGAGACCGCCGGATATGCGCGCTCTAAGTTGGAACACGCTACAATTATCATATCCAAGTCTTCGCCACCTAAACGAGCATTGTCTAAAGCTTGCGATGCAGCCGCGACAGCCATTTCACATTGCAACGACATTTCGTGATTTTCGCGACCTGGGATTCTGGGTTTCATTCGCCTGGAATCAAGCACGCCATCTTTATCAACCACGTGACGTTTCCGAATCCCCGATGCTTTCTCGATAAATTCAACACTTGATTCTTTTAGTTCTTCTCGTTTCCCACTTTTTATCTCGTCAGAATACTCAGAATTGTATTGTTCGACATAGCAATTGTAAGACGATACAAGCTCGTCATTTGTGATAACATGTTCGGGAACAAACAGTCCTGTCCCTGTGATGAAAGCGCTCATGAATCTAGCCACCTTCTACCTGAATTTTCGCCCAATAAAGTCGAAACAAGTTCTACTCCTCAATTAGGGTGCAGAGGTTCCAGCACGTCCATAACTGTCCTCTAACCGAACAACGTCATTCAGTTCTGGCGTAGACGCTTCCAATATCTGGGTATCCTCGACAGCAATCATTCGATGAACAGTGTAGGGACGAATTCGGTAGCTGTCTCCCGCTTTCATAATGATATCTTCTGTTTCCTTTTCTTCTTTCCCAACCTCGAAAACCATCTTTCCGCTCAAAATATAAATCGTTTCGTCCTTTACCTCGTGATATTGCAACGAGAGACGTTCTCCCGCCTTCACAAATAAAATCTTCCCTACATATTTCTCGGTATGAGCCCAGATGATCTCGTGTCCCCATGGTTTATCAACGCGACGAGCGGCAGTAACAACAGACATATTATTTTCCTGCGGAGAGCTTACTACAACTTTTGAAGAAAGTGTTGGCAACGCGGTGCGCCAAGAAGAAATCTCGGACTTTTCAGAATCCAGTAACTTCACAGAATCGAGAATCGCGTGCGTTGCATAAACAGTCGAACTAACGAGATCTTGAGCAAATTGGCCCGCCGGTGCTTTCGCCTTCAACTCTCGAAAGAAATCTCCTTTCGGAACGGGTGCTTCTGTCGATGGAACATGGATTAGCCCCACAAAATCACGTTCCAAAAAACTATGGATAAGTCGACCTAAATCCCTCGCAAATATGGGTGCCATCAAAGCTTTAGGTGGAATTGAGCCTAACTCTGCCAAATTAAGGTGGGAATCAGGGAGCCGAAGTCCTGTACGAACAATAAGAACATCTGTTTTCAGTCGACCGAGCAGCTGTTCGGCGCGAAAGATAGATTCTGCGAGATTCGATTTCGGTTGCGGCTCATCGCCCTCGATCCAAGGCCCACCTCGTTGTCCAAAAATCTCGGCGCTAGACAGAAATACGATTTTACACCTGAATTCAAGTGCAGCCATTCCTACATTCAGAAGGTTTTCGCAATTTACACGAAATGCATTCTGGGAATCCCCCTGAGCCACCGCCATATTTCGCAAAGGAGGCTCAACAACAATACACTGCGGTCGAATTTCCGAAATTAACTTCCGCGTCTCCGTCATACTACCGAGAGTAGATACAGATACTTCGGTAACCTCTCGGCCGCACTCACGTAAGCCCTCTATGAGTGACTCGTGTTGCGGGCATCCATCAATGCTAAATATGAGAATCATCTATAACTCACTAAAATACTTCCGCGTTTCAATTTCGCTGGTAGTTTCTGCTTCATATTGGCTGCCGCCTTCTTTGTGGCGAATTCGCCCACCCTAACTCTCGTCCAAGTACCTCGTCCGCGCAGCTTAACGTCTATAAGAAAGACAGACAGCTTATCTAAGAAATCAATGTGCTTACTCACAAATCTTTGAGCTTCAGTCTCAGTCCTGAACGCTCCAAGTTGAATTCCAAAAAAACCTCTCCTCGGACTCCGTTTATTCCTACGCTCAACTCTGGGCTTTGACGATGCGTGAGCACCTTGCCGAGACGCAAGAGCCAACACGGCAGCACTCTTTGTTGCCGTTTTCGCAACCTTTGGAATCGACACCACTAAGAAATCTCGCGATTCGCGAGGAGGTACGAAAGGTTTAGGACTCGCAACAAAATCACCCAGTCGATGTTCTTCATCACTTATCGCTTGCTCATAACCTCGGCGATGCCCCAAGTAGTATATTCCTACGAACAGGCTGACAACGACCAAGCCCAGCAGGCGTAAAGATGAGCGACGAAACGTGAGAAGGAGTTCTTTCGAGCGGTGACCGCGTCGGCGCGAAGTCTGAGTGAGTGATGGCTCTGTCATCTGACGTTCGATCCTAATATCACTACGGCTCCGCCACTTCCATCTATGGCTACAATTTCTGCAATACCATCCTGATCTAGGTCCTTGCAAAGCAACGTCTCAACCGCGTGAGCATTGGGCATGGGAATAAATATTGGTACAGATAAGAAACCACCTTTTCCGTTTCCTAAATAAAGACCGACGCTTGACAGACCTTCAAGCCCTACCACCAGGTCGAGTGCATCATCACCATTGATATTTTCCACACAAACAGATGTCGCCTTCGAGGGCAGAGGATATGTCTGACATAGATCCCCTCTCCCTATAAGCTCGTCGCTATTTGAGCCTCTTAATACAACACCGAGACAAGCTCTATCATTTTGTAATTGTTCATCGCTTGATTGCTTTATCTCACACCGAGAACTCATACACACCTGAGACGAAACCCATACCAGGTCGGTCGTCAAATCACTATTAAGGTCTTCCAAAACCGTAAATTCAGGAACATTACTTAAAATTGGGAAACCGCGATCATTCCAAACATTCGGAGTCGTCTGTTTAAGGAGTCTCATACCCGAATCCGCTGCCACAACCACATCAAGCTTATCACCAGCTTGTAAAACACCTGAGGAAATTTGTTTAGGATAAGACGGACTGCTTATGCTTCCAATTAGATCTCGTCGCGGCACTCTGCATCTGCAGTAATCAATACTGTCACCTGGGCAGTCCCTGCCACCCTCGCAAAAACAAGTTGTGAGAGGTTCTGACTGACTTGCTCCCGCTTTTTCACACATCATTTCGGGCCGGTGACACTTATCTACGTTTACAAACGCTTCAAATCGATTACCAGCCTGATAGTTATTTTTGAGTTTATCAATAAACTTATCGTCCGCTCGGCAAAAACACCCACCTTCTCCACAATCGCAAAATTCACCTGCAGAGCAAGGCTCTAGTGTCAGTGCGGCTTCATTCATACTGCATTTTGATTGGTCATCGCATTGTTGGAGATTGTATTTTCTCCCCTGAGAAACCGTCAGCAAACTAGAGTACTCTGCGCTTTGAGAATGCCTATACTCCAGAAGGCCAATTGCATTAGAAGAATTGAGGGTGTAACGCTTAGATTCTTTCGAAGTGCTTGCAATATCGCTAAGGACAACAATCTCTGAACCTTCTGAAATCCGTCTGTTCTCCCCTGATAAGTGATTCCGACGACTGTTCAATAATGCAACATCATCAAACGTTCCTCCGGGGATTAATTCAGAGACAATCAATCCACCTGGAGCGATCCAGTCCTCAGTGATTGAATTTATTTCTCGATTCGAGGACGATTCGACATCTAAAACATAAGTAAGCACGGAAGCACCCGGGTTATCTGAAGCCAAGCTTCCTGGTTTGCACTGTGCTACATCTCCATCACAACGGAGAATCACAAGATCTGTTTCGTCTTGCCCACCGACGTTACCACTTGCAACCTGTATTGCTTTTGCATCTCCAGGGAGTGAAATCACCTCAAATTGCTCAGCTCGAAGGCTAAACGGTGCTATCCCACTTACCTCAAAAACAACAGTCTCATCAGATAATCCCTCTGCCTTCACGGCCACCTCAAATGTACCTTCTTTTTCTATCGTAATAGGGATAGACAATATCCCATCTCGGTCAGTCACCATTTTATTTTCGGGCAGCTCGTCTACTCTTACAAATACACCCTGCGCTGTATCAACGGTGAATCGCAAACCGGGCAACGGATATAGTGCGTCTGGTCGCGGCGCATTTTTATACTTCGCAGAGGCCTGCACCCGTAGGGCGCTTTCGTTTCCTGCCCCGATCAGATTGACTTGTAGATCCCCACTTTTCTTCTCAACGACAACATCACCGCTGGGACGAACAAAGTCTAAACGGACGGACAACTTTCCTGACGCGACCTCATCACCGAAGTCTTCAATACACCCTTCTAAAAACTCATAACGCTGTTCCGTATCAATGCGCACGAATCCAACAACCACGAGAACCGTGTTTTTCGTCGGAAAATTGGGAATATCTTCTCCCGCAAACGGCGCCGTCAAAGTCCCTAGGAAGGGATCAATCTCTAAATCCTTTCCTTCCTCAAAACGCCCTAGCCGCTCGGAGCAGCGAACATCAGTAGCCCCGAACCCGCTTTCTCTAGAAAACACAAAAACCTCTAACTCATCTGTCGCGAGCCGAGTTGCTTCATTTGGAAATAAAATCTGCAGTTCTACTGATTCATTCGAACACGCTGTTGAAATCAGGCACGTGAGAAGTACTGCCAAGTTAACTCGTCTGTTTAGGTCGCTCAATTTGACACCTTAGATCGAAAAACAGCTACTTCATATGCATTTCGACCTCTACACAAAAGAGCAATATCCGCTAAACCATCTGCGTCGAAATCTTTCGCGACCAGGTCAATTGCATTGTCGCAACCCAGCTCTGGCGAACTGACGTCAATACTTGATAACAATTCGCCCAGCGCTCTCACCCCCTTGTCTGCATCTGAGCCGCCGGATGGAGTTCCTAGCCAAATCTTAATGCGGCGTGAGTTTGAAGGCTTAGTATAAAGCACTGCAATATCATCTACCCCATCCCCATTTAAATCAGCCACCGCTATGCTTTTCGCATCAGATGGAGCTCTTTCAGATCCTTCGGAACGAGGCAAAAGTGTTGTCTGAATACTATTTCGCGCGGCTCGATCGCTTGACCCAAGATTGACATGATTATGAGTTCCACCGAAAAACACTCGAACCTCGTTGGTATTTTCAAATTTCCCGATGAGCACAACGTCTTGATATGGAGACGACGTAAACTGGCCTCGCTTCAAATCCTCAATAAAAAAATAATTCCAAAACGAGGTCGGGCTTAAACATGCGAGGCCTTCGCCTACGCAATAATCGACAATTTCAGCCGGAGCACCAGAGTTTTCATCCGCACAAATCGTTAGCGTTGGTGAGAGCAGGCAAGTCCCGTCCGCACAGGTTTCCAAACATACCCCTACCCCTGGCTCAGCCGACTGTATCTCTACACATTGTCTCGCCGCACCAGAACCGCAGGAATTAGCGACCTGAGGATCACATAATTCACCTTGGGCGCGAATACCTCGAGCGTACTGAGCAGCTCCCCCAATTGGTCGCGCAAATACAATATCAACATTATGCAGGTCGCGGGTATTTTCTGAACCGCCCCAGCGTAAGACTTCAAAACCGTCTGACTTCGAACCCAAATTATAGCAACTACAGTTCCCACCGGTTGAACCGTTGTTTAATCTCGGTAAATTCTCTTGTGTAACAGCACTTGCCCCAGAGCTATAGACATTCATAACAAAGACGTCCGATGGACCTGCATGTCGACCGACGATTAGGTCGTTGTAACCATCTGCATTCATATCAGCATGACGAATCGTCATCTCTTGACCCTTGTTTACCAGAAAGTAACTTTCGCAAGCTTCACAAGAAACATCTCGAGCATCGCATGCACAACGACCACAGGGTTGGCTAGATTCATCAAACTTTCGAATTGCTGCCCCCTCACGCTCGAACATCGTGAGCTTTAACCGCACCTGATCCAGCTCATTTTCGCCCGTAACCACGGCCAATAGAGGAATGGTCCGCTCAGGTACAGAGGCACTGGTTGCATTGGCCCTAAATGCATAGCCATGCAGCGCGAGTATGCTCGTGCTACTCGTTGCAGCTAGAGAAGCCGTATGGGACTCACGCAATGTCTCACCCACGACGTCTAACACTGAAATTTTTACGCCATTCGACTCGCTCACACCAAGCGTCACAAGAGAACTTGGTATCCCCAAAGCCGCTTCACCAGGTAGAACTGACATCAAAGGGACCTGTCCGCTCAGATCACCTACGGCCAGTTTCGTGGGAGGCTCAAAGCGAACCTCTTTTGCACAGTAAACAGAAAACGTCTGCGCTAGCGTATCTCTCCCTGCTATTTTCGCGCTAATCTGAAATGTGCCGTTGCAATTTTGAACATTACGAAATTCAGGTCGAACAACGCCCGCTTCGTCCGTAAGGACGAACGTGTTTTTGAGCTCGACTCCGGAGTTCTGGCTGAGTGATAGCTCAATCGGAACCTGACTTCGATCGCTACACTTGGGATCCATCGAAGGATGAACGCAATCTACACAGTTGACCTGCCCAGCGCTACACGAGTTGAAGTAGATACACAGCCCTGGGCTCAGATTCGGCTTCAGAGACTCCGGCTCAGTTCCCGCAGGCTCATCTACAATCACAAATTCTGGAGACCGACATGGCTCCAAATTCACTGCAGATGGCGGTAAAGGGCCGAGCTCGATTTCCACATCCGACGAAGCGCCCTTTCCTACAAACAAGCATGCATCTTCGATCAGCCTATCCAATTCAGGATTACCCGACGAGAGATCTTCTTTGAAGCGTACACACTGACAACCTGCAACCAAGGTCTCTTTTTCGACGTCTGGCGCGCCAGATAGTGAGCCACGTCCCTCTATGTACACTAAAAGCGCTTGCCACGGATTACGTGCTTCTCTTTGCGCAAGCTCACCAAGTTCCAGGTCCCATTCTTCTCCTCCCAATGGAAACTCACGTGGTTCACGCTCGACGAGAACTCGCAAGTCAGAGAGCTGCTTCTCATTGCGATCAAAAAGCGTCGTAGGACGAAAAAAGCCAACTTTTTCACAACCAATAAACTCTGTCGCGCCCGTCAGTGATTCCGTGTTGGAAAATGGCTCCGCAACAGTGACAGCGACTTGCGAGATGTGCTCACGGAAATCTGAATCTCGAAAAAAAAATCCAAGGTCAGCCACAGAAGATTCGCAGCTTACAACGAAAATGCACGAAACAAGACCAAATAGAGCCAAACCTGACCCGCTTGATTTCGTGTAACCCGTCAAATCCCATCTCCAGTCTCAGAGATTCGCAACGTTACGGTATCTGAACCAGAACTCATCGCGGCAAAAATACCTGCACCTATGCCTGTTGCGGCGATTGCTACTGCACTCCAAAACCACCATTGATTTGCTAAGTCCAATTTGCCAGATGCACCTTGCAGCACGGTGAAGTCTAGTGGATAGCGAGAGCTGCCATCTTCGACAAATACACCTCCCCATCGGTCGACTCCACGAACTAGGTATTCCATCTGATAAGCCTCCTCGCTGCCTGGTACAGATAGGGCAGGAATAATAACAGTCACCTCATCATCGGCTCTCGCCGTCAGCATCGTAAACGCTTTGACCCCTGAGCGACGAAAGTAGACTTGAATTTTGTCGATCATTCTCAGCCGATCTTCGAGCTTTACTCGAACGGGAACTGGAGCATTTGGCTTTACTGCTTTGTCGACAGAGTGCGAGATTGCCAATCGTCTGCGCGAAGGCGCGATGTTCTGAGCGTCATCGAAGCAAGATCTGATCTTTGGCGGCACTTGCTTTGGCATTTTGTATTCCGGATTCAATGCCAACAGAATCTCAAAATCGCGATGGCACCTTTCTCGTTCACCGTTGATGGCGTCAACAAAAGCCTTGAGGCGGTAGATCTCGCCCAGGTCCCATTTACAGTTATTCGCGTATTCAATCGCTCGTTGAAGTGTTTGAGCAGCCTCGTCAAATCGCAAATCCTCATAATACTGCAATGCACGAGTCAGATGAGGATTGGGTCGACATTCAGCATTCGAGGCCCCTTGCCCATAGGCTGTTACAGACCAAAGCGGACAAGAAATGATGACGATTGCGTACAGATAAAATCTAAAAGCCTTCAATATTCAGAACCTTACCTATTCCGAACGGTCTCGGCAAGGCAGCAATTTCACGCGAATGATAGGTGACATTTATTGCCTTCAAGCCTACACTTTACTCGGCCGCAGGAAATTTTGTGAATCGTCTGTTATCTCGAGTAATAACTACCTTTGGAGTCCTTGTGACGTCTTTTCTTGTCAGCGGTTGTCAAACTCGCTGCTTTAGCGACTTTGACTGCGGAGACCTGTCGTTTTGCACACCGTCCGGACGCTGCGAGACCGAATGTTTCACGGATAAAGACTGCACGAATCCTCCCGAATGTGAAGGAAATCCGGCAGCCTGCGAATGCAAGGGACTCCGCTGCAACCCTTATGGCGCTTGCATTGGACAATGTTATTCTGATTTCACAAAAATTCAGAGTACGAGCCCAGACGATGAAATCCCTACTGAGATAGAGGGGTGGGATCGACCTCCGGGCGAAGGGAGGGCATTCATACTGAAAACACTGGCTATCGCTGGTGAGACCAGTGGGTTCAATCTTGATGGGCGCTGCAAAGGCACTGGCGAGTGCATCGACAATAGCCTCTGGCAATTGGGTGAGCTTGGGAATGCATCGATTCGGCAGGGTTTGCTCAACGGAGAGACGCTTCTTCTCATCGAATTAGTGGGTATCGATGAGGATTTTCGCGGAAATGATCGAAATCTTACTTTGAAGATATATGCGGCTCGTGATGCGGACCAACCCATTCGCTCATCCAATAATTTCTCTATTCCTGAAGGAGCCTCTTCGTGCTGTGAGTTTAAATTAAGCGAGCAATCTGTGCGAGGAAATCCCAGACAAGCTATCGCCCGCGCCCCTGCACGAATCGAACTTGGGGACCTCCGAACCTTGGGTACTGTGTACTTGCGAATCGCCATCTCGATCGGCAGTCCACCCTACCCAGAGTTAGACTTACGTAGACTACTCATATCTAGCAGAGTAGCATCAGACTTTTCTCAAATGAGTGACGGTTTACTCGGCGCAGCACTGCCCGCTCGCACTTTGGCACAAACGAATAATCCATATTGCCAAACTTTGAGCACTTTCTGCCCTCAGACTTTACCTGATTCAAGCCTCCTCGACCTCGTTGTCGCATTATTGCAACCTGACCTTGATATGGACGGTGATGGACTTGAAGTGGTTTTGCCAGGTGCGAATGGCCGAATTGCTGAGTGCTACGATGGCTGTGGTTTGAATTGCTCAGAGTTCGGCCCTTCAATTCCGCCCTATGACGCGAATGAACCTTATACGTGCGCGTTACAACCAGAAATTCAAGATGGTTTCTCGGTCACTTTTAGTTTCGACGCTGTTCAAGCTTATGTCGTTGGAATCGGGAGGTAAATTGCTCCAGTACCTCATGCGCTTTTCTCGTAGGAATTTCGTCGCTCTTTTCGGCTCGGTCATCATGTTCGCTCCTGGATGCGCGTCTACTACCTCCATTCGAGTGTACGAAGAGTCAGCACCAAAACATGCTATCAAATATCTCGGTGTTTCGGCTGTTCAGCTCCTGTACGAAGGAGAAATACTGGAAGGGAGCCAAAGAACGCATCGGCTTCTCGACGTTCTCTCGGATAAGACAAATTGGCCCATTGTTCCCTCGAATGAATTTTCCATTATTAATCCGCTGGAAGCAGACCCTATTCGCAAAACAGATCTCCTTTTACGACTGAAAGCATCAAAAAACCTCGCCCGCCAAATAGCCCTTTTGGAAACCACGATTTCATTTCGAGAATCAAAAGGGAGAGCCACAATTCGAGCTTCAACCAAAACCATCATTGGACGCGCTCATGAGATCGACCTCGTCATACGAATGACTGTGACCGGAGAGGCAGGCCGCATCCTGTTCGATGCAGAATCGGTCACAAGAGTAGACCCGTTTGCCGTTACGCCCGATTATGATACTCGCAGCTATATTGATTTTGCATTATCTTCTCTCGCGAATACGATGGTGGAAAAACTCGATGGGGACGTTCTTTCTCGTGCAAAAGGGATAAAACTCGTCGGACGACCTACTATAAATGGACTGAAGTCTTACCCGAGCCGAGCACTTCCCTCTCTAAACTCAACTGAACTCGACCAAATGGAACAAGACATTCGCAATTGGCACATTCTTCAGTACTTCGATTCGACGGCAACCATTGATGATGCGAAAGATGATGCCTCGAAGACTATTGCATTTTGTCTCACCCAAGACCTAGAAAAGCCATCGCTTCGCTCAGGAGACTGCATCATTTCGATTGGCCAAAAGAATATTGCGAATACTCATCAGATTCATCTACACCTCGCAGAAAACCCCGAAACGAAAACGTTTTTACTTAAGGTCCAGCGAACGGGGAATAACGAGCTTGTGGAGGTGAGTTTCACGCCCTAAAGGGACGAAGCAAGTTCCATAGTCCACGAAAGTTCTCCCTTCGCTTCAGAACGAAACCAATAAAACATCAGCTCAAGATCACGTTGGGAATCTTTACTCTTCGTCACTCTCCCGTCTGACAAGAACCGATACCAAATCTTAGTACGAATTCGAGCACGGCTTCCTGAACGATCAAAATCGACATCCTGAATCTCGAATCGTATAATGTCCAGATTCTCATGTTTCATTACGAATACTCGCTTAATGAGTTCTGGGATATCCCTTTGCTCTTGCGTCGTTTTCAAATGATACGTTGATGCGCGAGCGAAATCCTTGAACTGAAGATCTTCCAGAAAATCATAGGTACGTTCGGCCAACCAACGTTTCTCGCTACCGCCAATATCAACATTACCAACAGAAATGCCGTACTCATACGCGAATGCGCTTAGTCCGGCTAAAGCGATAACAACTCCAAATATTATAAGTTTCGTCTTCATACTCTCTCAGTCTTTGACCTGTTTTAGTTGCCACAGTGTAGCAACAAAGAGGCCAGCTATCATTAGAGCCAGAGGGAAAACATGAGAAGACGTGGACACAATTGAGTAATCCTCTTTCCACCACATTTTCATGCTTTCATAACCCCAGTAAACAGGCATCGTGAACTGTGCATTTTCCGTCCAATTACTAAGCTTTCCTTCCCCAAGCGCAAACTCTGAAAAGAGTATTTGAGGAATGACCAGTAAAGGCACACACACCACAGCTCGGTCAGTGGTTTGAACCATCGCTGACACAAAGAAGCCAAGCGCCATTCCCGTCCAACTCACTAACACTCCAGCAAGCATAAGCACCAACATTGGGACATCAAGCGGAATAAACAAATTTACCAATATGAATAAGAGCAACGTCTGAAATAGGACCACTGCACTTTGAACAAGGTATTTTGATGCCAAGTATGAAGCCACTGACAGGCTAAACATCCGTTCTCGAAGAAATAGAGTACGTTCTTTGACGATTTCACGGCAGCTATTTATCGCACCAAAGAAAAAGCAGCTTAGGCACAGAACAAAATATAAAGTCAGAGAATCACCAGATATATTACGCCATACACCGGCTACGCTCAGTCCAATCAGAGCTACTTGTAGAAGATTCAAGAAGACGGCCCGGTAGTCTGAGACCAATAAATGTGCATATCGCTGGCTAAGCACTCGAAATTGATGTTGGTCGAAGCGCACCTTATTGCCCTTTGCCCCTTTGTGCCTTTAGCTCCTGCAGTCTTTCTTCTGGAGTCTTTTCTCGATGCTCTAGAGTTCTTCCACTGATGTCACATTGCTCACTCGAATTTACATCACTTTCAAGTCTCTCAATTTCATATCCAGCCGCCGACCAATCGATGGGTTGACGTGGTTGACACAAACGTTCAGATACAAATTCTTTGCAGACCGATGATTCTTCGAACCGTTGTAGATGTTCTTCAAGTCTCTCGGACGTCAGCACCTTATATATAGAGAGCAAGTGGTCGACCTCAAAATGACCTGCTGCGTATTGAGGAGGCCCCACAAAAAGCACACGTCCTTCGCACATGAATACCACAACATCCACACAGTCTAAGGTCGTTAGCACATGAGTCGTTACCACCGTAATCCGCTGAGACGTTGTCAAATTTCGAAACATTTTCATTGATGCTTCTTCGAGTGCTGGATCGAGACCGCTCGTCGGTTCATCAAGAAATAGAACGGGTGGTTCCGCCAACAATTCAACTGCTACCGAAACACGTTTTCGTTGTCCTCCGGACAAACTTCGTACCTTTTTCGCTTGGTGCTCTCCTAATTCTAAAATGGCTAAGAGCGCCTTAATCTTTGCTTTTCTCAGAGGCTCGGGAATATCAGAAGGCAACCGAAGCCGAGAAGCGTAATCAAGAGTTGCTAAAACGCTCAGTTGTTGATGAACCAGATCATCTTGAGGAACATAGCCAATCTTCGTTCGGTATTCATCGAAGTTCGAATAAAGCTCTCGGTCTCCTAGGTATAATCCACCCTCGCCTGGACTAAATCCGCACAGTGCTTTCAGAAGAGTCGACTTACCTGAACCTGAAGGCCCTAACAATGCAACAAGCTCACCTCCTCGAAGAGATAGGTTCACTCTTTGTATTATTTTATTGCCGCCTCGCGTCACCGCAAGCTCTTGTGCATCGAGTCTTAACATCATTTTTCAGACTTGTTGTCACACCTAATGGATGTATCATTCACATGCACTGTCTAAAGACTTTGCGGCTCGAAGTTTCGCGCCATCAGAGTCCCCAACCGACTTAATAAAACACGTATACTGGTGTCGACCACTCTCTTGGTTAAACAAAACGTAATGCCCAAGAGTATTTGGTGCATCGTACTGAACAACCGCAGCAGTTTTTCCGTTCAAGTTATTGTTCACGGGATAATCGACTGGAGACACTCCGCTTAACTCAATAGAATCAGGCAACACCGGTTCGACTCGGTCTCCAGCTAAAGGTACGCCTAATGCTACCGCGAGAGCGGCTTCAGCATTCGGGCTGAAATACCCGTCCACAACACCCGCACTCATGAAGACGTCTTTAGGTTCCAGACCGGGGCGAGGCGCTTTGACAACATAATGAGCTTTTGCGACAGGATCAGCCATATCCCATAAATTCTGTAATGCGTGCAGAATGGGATGAGCGAGGTGAATCTCCTTGCCCTCTTCTTGTAATTCCAAGGTAAGTTCGAGAAGTCCTTTTAGCGTCACAGGCTCCGTCGCATTGACCGCAATATCAATTAAACTCCCTCCAGAACCCGAAAGCACGATACCTTTCAACCGAGGGTCAACACCCGCCCAAGGAACCCCTAGAGTTGAACCCATAGATTGTCCCATCCCAGAGAGACGTTCAGGGTCGAATCTAATCTTGCCCTGCATGCCCGGGTCCAAATTACTCGACAGCGATGGATCTACTTCAACGTTGAGCATCAACCTTGAAAGGAGTGTCAATTCCATCACTGACACATAGAAATTATCGATCGTTGCCTCAATATTTTCGAAAATATTATAGAGTTTCAGCCCGGTCGTATCAGAGGGGCTATGCCTATTCCCGTGAAGCGGAAAGTCAAGTGCTACCGTCGCGATGCCTCGACGAGCAAGCCATTCTGCAGGACCAGTTCCGGGCACCGCGGGAGGAGCATCGACTGTCTCTTGACGGGGGCCGCGGTTAATCGCCTGGTACCACTCTCCTCCGGAACCATGCATATAAATCATCAGAGGGTAGCCACTCGCTGGTTGCGTAGATTTCGGAATTGTGAGCGCTAACCTTACAGCTTGTTCATCGCTTTTTATCGCATCCCCTTCACTGTCAAATTCTATAAGTCCCTCGCCCACTTGAGCATATGGGCGCTTACCGCTTTGAACAACCGGGACATTAAACGTGGCAGTTAGGACTTGGTAACTTTCGTACTCTTCAGCGACAACCCACGGACTCGCTAGTTTCGGAGTAGTTTGTTTCTCTGCCCAAGAGACCAAGTCGATGAGGCGAGAGCTGTGGTCTAAAGTGGTGAAGACTGATGCAATCGATACTCGTGAAAGGTCAAACTCTTCTGCCTCGAGCACTTCACGAAGCCCATCGAACTTATCTCCAGTTTCGAAAATCTCGTGAAATTCTTTCGATCGACCAAGTATCTCACCGCTGGTGTCACGGATACCGTTCGTCGCAACAAGTGCGTATCGAGTATTCGGTCTTCGGACGAAGCCAAACGCAGGTGTCGCAGCGAGCAGATTCGCGGGAGACCATTTGTCACCTTCAATAAGAAACTCGACATCTAACGGGAGTCGCTGTCCTCGTGCAGGGGAATTTTCGTCAATATCAATGAGAAACACCGATGAATCTTTTTGCAGGGTCTGTGCCCGAGATTTTGGCAAAGTATCGATGTCAATGGGGCCGGAAAGCGGTACAAAAACGCCAGAACTAACACCCCACTTCCCTTGCAATCTGAAGTCGGCCGCTTGAAACCACATCCACAATAAATCATTCGTCTGAGCGAGAGGCCAATCCTCCCAATCACCCGTCCCATTGCTCTTCACGCGCTGTTCACTGGGAAATGGGAGAGACCAATATTCCGGACTCTCAGTATCAAACAAGGCTTGGGTCGGATACTCAACAAAGGCTGGAGTACAGCCCGCGAGTGAAAACGCCAGCACAAATACACCAAGTTTACTCACAATACTCAATTATCAACCAGCAACCACTTGGTCAATCAGTGCCCAAGACGAGTTGCACTTGACCTGTGGGGCTACCCCTGAAAATGTGCACGCATCCAATAACCTTATGTTCGGTCTCGCGGTTATCTTCTTTTCGTGGATGGTTACTTACTGTCTGTTCCTGCAGCTTTTGCGAACTTCGCAAGAGTACCGCAGAAATGTCGCCCTCACCGCGACCCTCTTGTTCCACGCCTGCGTCCCAACAATTCTCTGCCGTTATTTCTCCAACTTCCGGTGGAGTGTCTTTGCAGCTCTCGGTCTTCTTTGCTTCACCGTTTACCTAAATTGGCGACGTATCAAAAAAGTTGTTCCACCAGCCAGCCATGGACACAAATTAGATCGCACTGCTCTCATTATAGGTACAATTATAACCGTATTTGTAGCGTGGGGACTTATATCTGGGCATTTCTGGGACGAAAACGCTGCCCATTTTGGTGTGTCTAGCGCTCTTGCGAGAGGAGTTTCACCACCAGAACATCCTCTGTTCCCCGGCCAAATTTTTCGATATCACTACGGCTTTAATTCATTGGTCGCCGCTGTTATCGCGTTCTCAAATATTGATGCGGCAACCGCGATCGATATCGTATCAATCTTGTGTTTTGTGGCTTTACTTATCGGCGCTTATTCATGTGCAGTGGACTTAGGAGGAAAAGCTGCAGGACGATTCGCAATCGTTTTAGTACCACTGGGGAGCGGACTGCTACAGCACCTTCTTTTCGGCGACTTCGGGATTTTAGAGAGTCCCGTAAAACCATTTCCTGTGGGATGGCAAAAAAACATCCCGCCACCTGTGATTTCAAACTTCTTTCAGCATCCGCAGGGCCTCGCGATGGCAACTGTTTTCGGGGTGATTCAACACTTTAATCGGGATGATGCCAGACACTTCTCATTTTGGAGTTGTGCACTCTTCGTCGGTGCATTTTCTGTCTCCCACATCGTTTTTTTCGGCTTGTTGGGATTAGGACTTGGTGTATCTTCCCTTTTCCATTTCTTCCGAACAAAATCCTTCTTCATCCTAACGAGAGAGACAGTCTGCCTCTCACTTGCGCTTATTATAGCGTTTCTTGCTGGAGGCTTTCTTGGAACTGATGGAGTGCAAGATAACCATATTACTTTTCAAAAAGATTTTTTTGGCGAAGCATTTCCTCGCCGACTCGGTCATCACATCGTCTTGTTTGGGCTCCCGTTTCTTTTTCTTCCAGCCGTCTTTCTCAAGACACTGAAAACGCCTCATCGCATTCTTCTGACGATGACAACTATGATTCTGATTGGTTTCGCTATCCCAAACCTGATGAGTTATGAGCGAAGCTGGGACATTGTAAAGTTTTTGGGCGTGGCCATGTTTTTTACCAATTTTCTTCTCGCCATTTATTTACCGAGTCTCAACATCAACAAGTTCTCGATCGCTCTTATTCTACTGCTTTCTTGTGCGACGGGTTCAACCTGGCTACTCAGAGTGTCGGTGTTGGACGGCAAATTTGGAATTCCCAAAATGCACTTCCCTCCACCTCAGCCGATCGCACGAAAAACGGCAGAAGTATTAAACCCAATACTTTCCGCTTCAGACCGTGTTTTCAGTACGAATATTGACATGTCTAAGGTTGGCTTACTCACGCCTGGTTTTAATTGGCGTCAATTTGGGCGCGGCTATATCATGGACAGAGGACAAGTCGACTTCCAGCTGCGAGCAGCACAACGCATTCGTCGTAACCTTTCTCGCAAAGATATAAAAAATTTAAATATTCGATTCCTCATACTCAGTCCCGCCGATGTTAGGGGGCTTTCACGGGAGGCGAAGAAACGCCTTCGAGACCCTCGCCACTACGAATTCACGCGTGAAGTTGTGTCTCATGGACAAAAGAGATTTATTTACAAAGTCATTAACCACGATTAGTGCATCAAATCTTCGAAAACCTGCTCTAGGCGACGAGGACTGTGAATCCAAGAATAGGAACCAATATAAACCAGCCAATACTGCGTGTGACGAGAGCAGGGAATTGTTGAAACACCTGAGCTCGCAACCAGGGCTTTATATAGGCGCTCATTTCTCCTGGGAACCAAATAAAAGAGACTGGTATAACAGACAAAATCAGTACCATGACAGCAGTAGCGACACCTGATGTTGAAGCAGCTATGGCCACATACAATATCGCGACTACAACAGCGACGCATTTCCACAGGAAGTGCTCTACAATCACATTAGGAAACATTATCAGAAGACTAAATTCACACTACGCCGATTGCAAGCTTTATCAACGACGCCGGTAGTAAGACCATTCTCCACTTCGATGCACAAGCTCTACTCGAGTTTGATTAATACCATGCAGAGGAGAATCAGGGAATTTTGCGTGCCGACGTACGACAAAGGCATCAAACGACCAGCTATGGCGATTCCAATCAAAGTACTCTGCTTGTCCCCAAGGAGGCGCAGGTGCAGAGACTTTTCTTTGTACGAGCACATCAGGATGCTCGAATACATTCTGAGGCACAAAACCACCTTTTTCTAAGAGATAGTAGTTCGAGGCATACCCGTGGGGCTCTCCCGGATATTCATGAACCTCCGTCGGGGTCCAATGTAAAAGAGTAAGCCTTTTTCCAGCGGGCACTGCTTTTATAACCTCTTCAAAACCTTTCATTTCCGTTCGACCAAAATTCCAAATATCAATCACGGCAAGAGCAACGATGAAAAGGTTGACCCCATACAGCGACCACGAAGCGAGACGATTTTTGTCAAACCAAGTACCTACCAGAGGAATTAATAACACTCCAAGGAATATAGGGAGTCGGAGATTTCCACCCCACCAATTTACAGGTGGACCAATGTACGACGGCAATAAAACGAACATGAATGCCGTAATTGAAAACATCAGCCATAAGCAGTTCCGCACTTGTCGCTGTTCTTGCGAGCCCGTGCTTTTGATCATCATAAAGATCACAAGCCCTACAAGGCACATTCCCAACCATATGGCCTGCAACACATCATCGAGCAACGAATACCTGTAGGATGCAAACAGCCAATTCCAAAGCTGAGAGAAAAGTTGCGTTCGGTCAGCTGAGATTGTTGCCTCGTAGATCGCTCCAATAGCACCTGCATTTCCACGGCTTCGTCCTTCGAAACTAAGCCAATGCGGGAGCATACTCATCACAGTCACCAAAACGAACGACAGGCGAATGGCGGCTTTTTTCGTTCGAAGAATGACGCAATCCCAAACCGAAACAGCGAGGAGCAATCCCCACACCACAAGAAAGACAAAAACATGAAATGAATGTGTAACGAGCATGAAACCCAAAAAGAGAAACATTGTGCGCACGCGAGATTGTCGAGCCCTCATCTGAAAATAACATGCCATCGCACATACGCCTGTCACCAAAGCACAAGCGTTAGGCATGAAACCACAGTAAACATGTCGTCCCAGGGAAAGAGGCAAAACCAAGTACGCCAAACGAATGTCACTGCCAACACTCCTGCAAAGCCATGCCATCGCAGGTCCGAGACCACCCAGGGCCAGCGATAAAACAACTCTTCCAGCGTCCATAGGTGGCAACCAATTCGCGAGCCCGGAAATCATCCAATACATTAACGCATTTGGCCCTGCCCCTCCTGATAATTCAAAGTAGTTCGGCAACTGCGCTTCCACTTCACTGTAATGAAGAATGACTCCAACAACGCCAAGATGGCCTGGCCAATCCTGAAAGGGAAGATAGTCAGAGGCCCAAGGAAGGATGCCCGGAGTGCATAATCCAAGCCAAAAAAGCCAATGTGGATTCTTAGAGGTTCTCATTGCGTAGTATAGAGGCGGTCTATCGCCGTGGCGTGCTTTTCATAAACGACTCGGCGCTTAACCTTCAAGGTCGGCGTCAGCTCACCACTTTCAATAGTCATTTCTTCCGGCAATAACTCCCAGCGCTTTAATTGTTGAAACTTTGGGAGTGACTTATTGATTTTGGCGACGTGCTTCGACAACACTTGCCGTGCTTCATTGGAAAACTCTTCTTCAAAATCCCCAGTAAAGCGGGCTGCATTCCGACGTTCGTTCTTTAAGTCATTGTCAACAACCAAAAGAGCCACCAAATACGGTTTTCGGTCACCGATAACCACGGCTTGACTCACCCAGGGATGAGCTGTCAACTGAGCCTCGATCGGTTGAGGTGCGATGTTCTTTCCTCCTGCAGTGATAATAAGGTCCTTCAATCGGTCGGTGATAACAAGAAAGCCCTCGTTGTCGACAAATCCAATATCTCCAGTTCGGAACCAATAATCATCTGTGAAGGCCTGCTTCGTAGCCTCCTCGTTCTTAAAATATCCTTTAAAAATGCCAGGCCCTTGGACCTGAATCTCGCCCTCATCTGAAATTCGAACATTCGTACCGCGCAAAGGTGTTCCAACAGTACCTATTTTCCGCTTATCTAACGTATTTAGAGATACCGGAGCGCTCGTCTCCGTAAGTCCGTAGCCCTCTAAAATAGGCACTCCAATGTCATCGAAAAATTCGTTTATGTGCGCAACCAAGGGCGCGCCTCCGCATCCGAGCCATCTCACCCGTCCGCCCATCCGGTCGCGAACCTTTGCACCGACCAAACGATCGTAAATTTTTCGACGAATTCGTAGAGCAAAAGGAATAGGTTTACCCGCTCGCCTGAGCTGGCCGGCCTGTGCGAGCGTATTCATCGCATCTTGAAACACCTTATACTTCGCACCTCCCTGTTCTTTAGCGGTGCTATACACTTTTGCATGTATTTTCTCGAGAATCCGAGGAACTGTGGCAAAGCATGTCGGTTTTACTTCCTGGATATTTTCCGGAACCTTGTCTAGTGACTCCGCAAAATACCCTTTTACGTCGGCGATGAGCGCTAAGTAGTTCGCATAGCGCTGTAATGAATGTGCTAAAGGCAGAAACGAAAGTGAGACCTCATCTTGATATCCCATTGCTTCAATTGAAGCGTAGATCACATATACAAAATTCTGATGCGTAAGCATTGCTCCTTTTGGTTCACCTGTGGTGCCGCTGGTATATACATAGGTAACTACGTCGCTCGACTGATTTAACGACATCCTATCTGCGAGTTCGTTTGGGTACTGACTTCGTCTGCGGGCACCTAGACCAATCAGACTGTCTAAAGTAAAGTCCGCACCAGCCTCGTCACATATCATGACGCAGGTAATCTCAAGTTTACGCATTGAAGCTGCTTTATTCACTTTATCAAACTGCTCAGCATCCTCAACAAACACAAAACGACTATTTGAGTGCTCCAAAATATGCGCAGTTTGTTCGACCGTCAGCGTTGGATAAATCCCCACGGTAATACCACCGACGTACATACTTGCGATGTCGATCTGAGACCATTCTCGTCGAGTATTACTCAGGATAGCGACACAATCTCCTCTCTTAACGCGCAGTTCTAGTAGGCCGGAGGCGATATTCTCGACGGCTTCTCGCGCTTCACCCCAGGTAAATGGACGCCAAGTGCCCTGCTCTTTTACGTGTACGCTGACTTCGTTCGGATTCTTATCGACACGACGGATAAACAACTCAGGAATAGTCGTTGAGTCTTCATACATAAACTCTAACTGTCTCTCTTCGATACTTTGCATATTGTAAAAGGCTGAAATGCAGTGGGAATTATAGGCAAACAGCGGCGACAGTATGGCCACAGCCCCTGCATAATTCCAACATGCTAGGTATGGTGTAGTCGTTTTGTACTTTAGTTTCAATCATCAAAAGGTACATGACGCGTGTAAACGTCGTATCGCGTTTGTATCCTGCTTACATATGCAATCGGTTGTTCGGCCCGACAATAACCGTATCGCGTCTGACGATACCAGCGCGGATCTTTTTTCAGGCGAATTGCCTTCTCCACATTATGAAACCACCGATTTTCGTCGTACCCATTCGTGCGCGCGAGTGCTCGAGCATCTTTAACGTGGCCCAAGCCTACATTATAAGACGCAAGTGCAAACCGGATGCTCTGTCTTGGAGAGACTGAGTCGTTTTGGAAATGGCGAATGAGCCACGCCAAATAACTGGTGCCAACTCGAATATTGACCTCCGGTACAAGAAGCTGACGAATGATCTCATCATTTGTGCCCTTCAGTTTCGCATGTTTTCTCGCGGTCGAAGGCAGTACTTGCATGAGCCCGACTGCCCCAAACGCACTCTTGGCTTTTGGGTTGAATCTCGACTCAGCAAAAGCCAACGCGGCAAGTAAACGCCAATCAACATTCTTCGCTGCACCCATTTTCTTGAAATAGCGATCATAGGGCGAAATCTTCCCTTTCTTATCTGCACGATAGTTGTTGTCTGACGCTTTCGTCACATGTCGTCGCGCCGCTGAAAAATACCGTTTATAGAGAATAGGAATTAGATTACGTTTATTTTTAGCAATAAACTGATTAATGCTCGTGTGTAGTTGATTAGATTTCGGTCGCACCCCCCAGGCCTTCGCAAACGCGCTCGCTAGCTTCACACGCTTGGCGACGTTTAGGCCTGAAGGCTTTTCGAGTTCGAACACATTCTGATCGATAATGCTGGCTTCGTATTCGCCCGAATCAATTCGCCTCAGAACTTCCTCCATTTCTACGCTGGGATCAACATGCTCTGTGCGCAGCTCAAAGCCCTCGGATTCTGCAAGTTCTTTTGCGACTTCAAAGGTCGTTGAATACTTATTTAGTGCTAGCTTAAACTGACCGACCTCTTTAAATTCATTCAACTCCTTAACAATGTCGCGATGAGTAACAATCAAGCGTTCGACGCTGAACATTGTGTCGCTAAAAGAAATCAATTTTGCTCTTTTGTCTGTCACAGTCATCCCTGCCGCAATCACATCTCCTTCTCCCTTCAATAATGCGGGGATAAGTCCTGAGCGAGATTGGGGAACCACAATCGCAAGCCGAACACCGATTGAATCCGCATACGCCTTTGCGACCTCGTATTCGAAGCCGAGCTGGCGTCCTTTCGCGATGAAATAAGAAGAAGAGTTATTTCTGGTTAGAACCCGTAGGACACCTTTTTGTTTTATGACGTCAAGGTCTCCCACGTATCTTTCTTGTGTGTGACCTGTGAGAACTCGCTCATACTGAACAGCAGGAGGGGGATTCGCAAGGAGAGTAAGGGCAATAAATACAGAAGGAATCATAATGCACTCAGTCCGTAACTAATCATACCAATCGCAACACTCGCGAGAGGCGTCCACCAACGGAAGTCCCCTGTTTCGTCTTCTATGTAGCTCAATGCACTTAAACTCATTCCCGAGGCCATAATGCTATAACCAAGTGGCGCTACGAGAATATTATTGAGGCCAGTACACGACTCTCCGAGCTCACGAGAAGAATAATCGCACGCCCGAGCGAAGCTGTTTCTTTCGTCGAGGGGGCAAGCGTCTCCCCGACAGGGGCTTATCGTCTGTGCTTGCACCGGTAACACTAATGCCGTCACTGCTATTCCGGCGCCAACTAACGCTGTTCCGAGGCCTGCCCATCTCATTACAGACTTACTCGCCTCTAGCCCCTCAAAATTAGGTTCTTGAATCACCGATACACTAACAACCTGACCAGCCTGAACCATTTCAGTAAATTCTATTGGGCGGATAGAACCATCTACACTTCGCAATTCTAGCTTTCTGTGCCCGGCCCTAAGCCCGCGAATCAACACTTCATCGTCTGATACGCTTCCGACCAGTTGTCTCTCAAGCATGACCATCATTCCCTTTCCGCCGGTCAGACGGATCTCGCCAAATGGACGCCACTGACCAATCGAGCGTAACTTTTGGCGAAGCCGTTGGGTAACTAAGTGATTGAAATATCGGTTTGCGCTTTCCAGATTCGACACAAGAGTAAAACCACTGACTGTTTCCACAGCTCGTTCGAAAATAATATCTTCGATGTTTGCGGATAAATCTTGTCCTCCACGAGAGGAGTTCTCAACAATGCGTTGAACCTCACTCAAATCGATCAGCAAAGTTGAGAATCGATCACCTTTTTTCGAATCAGGAATAACGGAGGTCACCATGAGAAGTCTAGGGGGAGAGCGCTCCGAGTCATTGGTATATGCATCGATAAGTAAACGTGACCAACAACTGAGCTGTTCATCAAGATCACACTTGGAAAGCGCCGTCCGATCAACGCCCGCGATTTCCATCGAGTCAACGCGAAGACCCGTATGCTGTCGAAATACTTCGTTCGCAACACGCAAAATCTCGCTAATTCTTGCGGAAGCTAACTCACCGCGCGGTGTCTTGACCATCATCGCGACAGGCTCTCTTTCGTCAACCACGAGATCTAGAACAGTCGGTACGCTCAAAAGAAATAGAGACGCCGTGAACGCTTGAAAAATCACCGCTCCTTCAGTGTACGGAAAGAGTCACTTTGATGAAAGTCGATGATCTATATAAGCCCACTATCTGATACAATTTCGATGGGGGGTATGTTGACTTTGAGCGGTAAGAAACAAGGAACAGTTGTGGACAACCGATTCGAACTCCTCCGCCAGCTCGGGCGAGGTGGATTCGGTGACGTTTGGCAGGCAAATGATCTTGTCGACTCGCGCCTCGTCGCTCTCAAACTACTACACACCGACCTTGTTGATAACGTCACGATATTAGAGCGTTTTCGCCTAGAAGCAGAACTATTAACGAAACTGGTTCATCCCGCGATTGCCCACTGTATTCACAGCGGACAACACAACGACACAGCGTACATGGCAATGCAACTCGCGCCGGGTGAAAACCTGCATGACCTGATGATGAGTCAGGGAAGCACGCAGCAACTTCTTCCTATTAACTTTACACTCAGCGTCATCACTCAACTCGGTACAGCTCTCGATTTTGCTCATGCGAAAGGTATTATCCACCGCGACCTGAAGCCGAAAAATATTATGGTCAACGTAATAAACAATCGGGTCGATGCGAAATTACTCGATTTCGGAATCGCGAAAGTTCTTTACGACACCGCTAAAGACGCAACCACAGTCGGCAGGCTGCTAGGATCACTCCTTTACTTGTCACCAGAACAAGCACTCAGTGATACCGTCTCTGCGCGCGCCGACATCTTCGCTTTAGCAACTGTAACTTTCGAAATGCTAACCCAGCGAAGAGCTTGGGCTTGGGATATCAACAACAATCCACTTCCCAACACCGGAAACCCCATTCGAAGAGACACCCAAAACAACCAAATGGCGATCATGAAACGAATCGTCAATGGGCCTCGCCCCCTCGCTCACCGTTTTCGTCGAAGCCTGTCCAACGCAACTTCCCAAGTCCTTGTCAAAGCATTGTCGCCAGATCCTACCGAACGCTACGAGAGTGCTAGAGAATTTGTGCACGAACTGAAACTTAGTCTTGGAGAATACTCGGAAACTGAAGACCAAGTTTCCGAGAATTCGCTCACTCACGTTGTTCGGTCTCCGACCAAAACCAACGCGACATCTAAACCTGTTATTCCTTCAGAACCAGACGAAAAGGACTTGCTTTCGCGCACACGAAATCAAAGAACTTTGCCTACACCTTTGGGGCTTGAAACATCTTCAAGTATCTCTTCCTCTGAATACGGAGCGATAAAGAAATCCTCTCGCAAAAGGCCTCCCGCGCTTCTTATCTTGGCTGCCGGACTTATTCTCGGCGTCGGAGGAACTCTACTCACCTTCACATGGCTAGAAACCCGCGAACCGGAAAAGACATCAGAGGGTCCTGATATCACTCAAACCAAAACAATCACCGCCAAAAAACGTCCGAACGAACCGAAGGCGACAAAGCCAACCGCCACAAATAAGGACGCTGAAAATTCGGTAATTCCTGAGAACGCCAAACAATCTGCGAAACCAAACTCAACGCACACGCTGAAGAAACGACCCAAAACAATCACCGCCAAAAAACAGCAAACACCGGTGCTTCCTTCGTCGAGAGAAGAGTCGCTCTTACACGCAGCTTGGAATAATTTTCTGCTGAATCCCGAGGATACTGAGTCCATGCGACGGTTTAGCAATTCCTTTCAAAATGCGTCAAAGACAATGCCTTTAAGAAGAAAGGAAAAAACCAAACTGACCCGGTGCCTCAAGCTTGCCGAGATACAAGCGTCGCTTTCTGGCTTTCAAAAGTGCTTCGAGATGTATCAAGCGATGCCCAAATAAGGCCAAAAACCTAGTTTCGGGTCCCTCGCGGTTTTCTGAGTACGGGGAGTTTCTTGAGCCGTAAACGGCCGGAAAGATTTCGATGCAATTGAGACGCCTTTTTTAGATCTTGCGCCACCCAAGCGACATGCTTTTTGAGAGATTCCCAGTTGGGACTAGGTGGGGCTTCGCCGTCTCCTTCGTCATTTTCGACAAAATCCATGTACGGCTTCACCTGGTTTTCTAAATCTTTCTTGAGCTTCTCAAGCTGTCTCTCTGCTTCAACGAGATTTTTACGCAGCTTTTTAAGTTTTGGCCGGAGTTTCTCCTCGGACTCTTCGATAAGGTCTGTTGTTTTATCCACGTGCTTTTTCGCCTGTAAAACTGCCTGGCTGAGTGACGAGGCTAATTTTTCCGTCAACGCGAAGTCGAATTCTCTCGCACTCAATGCAGCTGAAAGCACTCGAGCCTCGACAGAAGAAAAGTCAATGAGTGCTCGGCTTTGTTGAAAATGTAGTTTCTTTGATGCAGCGTGCGAAGGAGCTGTGGACCCGAACGATGTGAACAAAACTAATGACGATAAAAGGACTGAATATCTCATATTTCTCCCAAGAGTTAGAGCCGTTTAACGAAGGCCGCTCTGCGCCTAGTCTTGATCAATCACTCTTTGCCTCATTCAGCAAGCGATTCCTCAATGCAGGTTCTCACGAGATCACTGAGCAAGAATTTTTCGGTGGAGTGAATAATTTTCAAGATCTCATTCGGTAAAATATAAATATGAATCTCAGAGGCTGAGTCTATATATGCGGCGTCTCCAGAAATTTCTGATGCTGGCACCCTCAATTCTATGACCCCAGTGTCATCCAAACTTTGAATGGCCGCAATGAGCTCAGTCACAGCCTGCCCCATGGTGAGACTCACTTGCGCGAATTTGTCACGATTCGCGAGAAATATTTCCTCTGGGTCAAGATGGCCAATCGCTCGAACGGGAAATGAGCTTGCAAAGCCGATGGCTCGTCGCCGGTCTGGGATTGCAACGTTGTGCGTCTCGTAGCCCTCAAGCTCGGCAGTCAATATCCTCACCGAGTCCTCGTCCCCTCTCGCCTCAGCCATTGCTTTGGCGAATCGCAAGATCTTAGTGAGATCCGTCGCTTCAGACGCATTTCTCAATTGAGATGCAGCTTTGCGTACGCTCTCATTTCGTAAAATAGATGATGTTTCGCTCATTACCGCTCATTAGGACTTATAGTAAATCCATGATTCCCGAGCCAGAGTGTCCGCTGATTTGTCACTATGCTCAAGCGCATAGGCACATTTTTCGGCCTCTAAACAAACAAATAAGTGAGCAAGTATTCAAATTTTCAGTGTTAATCCCGTAACTGCCCAAATCAACGTAGACGTGAAGTTCAACTCTCAGTATTGTCCGGTTCTTGATTTCGGCCCCAAATGAAACGCCCGACGACCTCGCGGAACGGTATCGTCAAACACGTGGCTTCGACCTCGCGGAAGTTCGATTGGTAGAATATTTGTCCTCGGGCAAAGACCTCTTACCTCATCACGACGCGAATCAACTCCGGCTAATTCTCAATCTGGCGCGCCTTTGGATATTGGAGCAAGATGACGGGTCTTCACTCGATGTAGGCCCCAAACTCGGCAGTTTCCGGGAAAAAGCGAGACTATTTGCCGAAGAAATCCGCGACGCTGATACGATGAATGCAGAGCAGCTTGTCAGACATGCGCGACAGCTCGAACCGTACTTCAAGGAAGCGAGGCAGTCCTTACAGACAGAATTTAGAGGCACGATGTCCCCCTCAGAGCTTAGCAGAGAGCTATGCCATAAGAAGCTCGCCTTGGTACTCGGTGGTGGAGGTGGCTGCGGTTACGTACACCTTGGTGCACTTGCACTGCTCGAGGAGCTCGAGCTCCGGCCCGGCCTAGTGGTGGGAAGCAGTCTAGGCTCTATCATGGGCATCTTTCGCTGTATGCATCAGCAGTACAAGGCTGAAATGATAGAGCGAGTAACAACAGGTTTGAGTTTTAAGAACATGTTTAGAGTACTGGAGGGGCAGCCTCGATATGGCCTCCCCGGCACACTGCGCCTATATCTCAGGTCGGCCATGGCAAAGTTCTTCATGAACGACAACGCGGAAGTAGTCACTCTCTCCGAGCTGGCTATACCATTTATCTGCGTTGTGACCGGAGTTCGACGTGACGTCGTAAAATCAGACTTCGCAAAATATGAACACGAGTTCGCGAAACGACTCCGCAGAGGCCCTTTGGGCGCTCTGCTTCATGTCACAGAATTGGTGAAAAGTTGGTCTACTCTTATCAAAGATTTGATCATGAGCGGAGGCATCAAACCGATTCCGCTCGGGATGTGCCCAAACAGTCAAACCTTCGATGCTCTGGACGCCGTGGGCTTTTCTTGCTCCGTTCCCGCCCTCATCCACTACGATATACTTCGGGATGACCCAAGAATGCACAATCTGGCTCGCAGCCTGCTCAAAAACCATAATGTCGATCATCTCATCGACGGCGGTATCTCGGCGAATGTTCCCGCTCGATGCGCTTGGGAAGCGATTCAGCGAGGCCACATCAAAACCCGCAATAGCTTCATACTGGGACTCGATTGTTTTGCCCCACAACTCCGGCGAAATATGATCTTTTTGCCTCTTATGCGTCTTGCTGCGGAAAACGTAAGCAGGGATCGGCATTTTGCAAATTTCATGTTCACCTATCGGAAAGTCCTCTCTCCGGCTTCCCTCATACCGAATGCCCGCAGCCTCCGACGCGCCATCCATCACGGCAAAGATGAACTATCCGTAGAAAAATCATTCCTAAAGACGATGCTCAAACCGCTAGAGATGCCAGAATGGACCACATAAAGATGACACCGAAACCTTTGTTACATATTTGTTACAATAGAGATTTTCAGACGACATGTACGTATCTGTAGACCAACGTAAACACTTTCCTCTCTCCGGACTACTTGAAACAAGCATATTTTTTTTTCTAAAAAGTAACTACAACGAAGCATCGGTCATTTGACGTATACCGCTAAGGTATTGAAATTACTGATAGCGGCCTGTCAACTGAACATCTGTTTTTTCAGGAACTGCCCGCTATGACGCACAGAGCCAAAACCTGAAGGAATCCCAGAGGTTACATTATACTACACCGCCCAATAATTAATTTTGGGGGTATATTGACACGGTGAATTCGGGGTCGATATCGCTGAAGTACGACAGATACAAGGGATTTGGAGAGCAATGGTGCTCCCTCTAAATCTCGGGGATAACAACTGATTTTTTCAAGGGGAATTTTGTATGGCGCATAAAGAACAACTAGGAATGGTAGACGTAGATGACTGCACTGAAATGCTGAAAGATCTTGTCGAGAAGCATCCGGACTTATTCGGGCAATTCCTAGGTCAACTCGACTTATCGTGGATATACCATGAGAATGCGCTCGAAGGCGTCGTCATAACCCACGCGGAAATGGAATCGGCGCTCAAAGGCCGCCCCATTGCACTCGACACCTATTATCCTATTCGCAACCAAAAGCTAGGGTTAAGTCTCATACGGGAAATTGCCTCTTCGAATGAAGACTTCAAAATCGACCTGGACCTGATGCATCGAATCAACCGAGTTCTATCAACCGATGAGAATGGGACTCCAAGCGAGCGCGAATATCGAAAGTTTATTCCTTTGCACCGGACCTATTTCCACGAAATCGCACAGCCAGAAGATATCGAACAAAAAATGGAAGACCTTGTCCAGTGGGCCAACAACAATATGCCAACGGACGAAAACGCCATCATGTTTGCGGCTGAATTTCATCTGCGGTTTATGAAAATTTTCCCATTTCCGAAACATTCCGGTAAAGTCGGCCGCCTTCTGCTGAACCTGATCCTCATGCACTACGGATATATGCCAGCAATTTTCCACGGGACGGAGCGTCAGCGCTACTACGACACGTTGCGTCATACTGCGCGTCAAATGGAAGATTTCCTTCGAGGAATGATGATGAATTGTATCGATAACGCTGAGAAATTTATCGGGCATGAGCTGAAGGAACGCGAAAAGCGCGAGTTCCGTCAGCGGTTTATGAACGCAGGATAAACTGGCGATTTTCCGCAAAATTCGCAATGCTTGAGCCGTGAGGATCATCCGCTCGGCTCAGACGATTGCTCCCTTCGGCGACCGTGTTTGCGACCTTCCCTTTCTCGACGTTAGCTTCGAGCAATTTAGACAAAGAGAGGTCCAACAAGCCCGTGTCGAACCTAACGACCTCTGCTTTGCGTCTTGGGCATTTGCATCAGCCGAAATCCTTGAGGCTTTCCGTCGTCAAACCACACCCGGTACCCCTTCTCGTCTGTCATTACCGGTCAGTCACGTCAGCCGCATTTTTCAACCCCTAAGCAGTGTTCTAAGGAAAGATGACCAGCTCCTATACGACATATTTATTTATGCTGATCAAAACGCCTCGTTAGAGGAACTTCGCCATACTTGCGCGCCTGTGTGTGTAGAAACCGAATCCAAAACAAAGTTACGCCAGCTACCTCGCATGAACTCTGGTCCCTCGGAAATTGAATATCCGGTTGATGGACGGCTCGCCGTTCATCTTGAACATTGGGTTCATTTACTCTGGGCTATTCCGTGCCTCGTACCGGGGCTGCTCAAGAATGCCAGAAATCGTGTGGGTCGCAATGTCACCATCCACCCCACGGCCTATCTCGAGAACGCGGTGATTGGAGACAACACCCAAATAGGCGCTGGCTGTTTCATATCAAACAGCTACATCGGTCCTGGTAGCCAGCTTTTCGATTTTACCAAAGTACGCCATAGCGTTTTGGGACATGGCACCCATACACTTGCAGATGCCAGTTTCTCCCACGTGGTGTCTTTTGGCGGCGCAACACTCTCTAATCTGCTGCTGCGGGATGTCATTCTGGGTCGAAATTGCTTTGTGACCACGGGCGTAATTTTTCAGGATCAGTCCATAGATAAACCCATCAGTGTTTTGGACGGAGGAAAAGAAATAAGTACCGAACGTATGGCACTCGGGGGATGCGCCGGTCACGGTTGCATACTGGGGGCTCGCGCGATTATCGCCCCTGGCCGCGCCCTCCCCAACCGAACCACCATCGTGATGCGACGTGAGGAAGGAGTTCACAAAATCTCACCGGAACTTGCGAGAACTCCAGTGTGTTGGAATGAAGGGACGCTATCACCCGCAGCAGAGATGCTTAGCGAAGGCGGAATCGACGAATTCGAAGATGACCGAAGGCGGTACACTCGAGACAACATCCCTCAGAGGTATGAATAATGACTCATTCAGGAAAACATAAAGGTCGAATGGTCGTCCTGGAAACAGACACAGTCATTACCCCGTTTAATGAACACCCACGTTTATCGATATTCACAGACCAGACGATTGAGGCATGGCAATATGACACTGCTTCCAAAAACAAACTTGAACTAATCAAAGCCTCCTCACCCGAACATGCTGCGGAACTCCTGGCTGAGTGCAAGCCGCAGCAATTTGGGATTCTAATCTTAGACCGTCACTTTATTACGCCAAAGTTACTCAAAGACTTTATTCGAGTTTCGAAAAAGTCAGAGAGTGATTTTCTTAGACTTTCGCTCACACGCAATGCTTCCGTCGCTTACACTGAACCTTTACAGACTGTAGACAAAAATGGAGATCGTATCGCCCACGACATTTACTTTTTTAAGAACAGTCGTTCAGTCTTACCCGCGCATACCAACAACAATTGGCTGAGCGAACTCCGAGAATCTGCAACGTGGATTGACGTTCCCAAAAAAGAGCTTGTTCGAAATATTCCTCTACCTACAATCGGAGAGCAAAAATCAACAACTATGCGTTATCCTGTTACGACGAGTGTTGTCGTTTCGATAGAGCATTGGGTGCATATCCTATGGCTAAACCAACTGTCATTTGGAATAAGGTGGGTGGACTTAGTCTTGAGACAGCGTCCGATATGGGCGCTTTTCAAAACATTTTCGGCGCTATCGTTTAACATCGAAAACATCATGAATCGCTTAGTCGCGCGGGGCTCGCGCTGTAAAATCCATCCTACTGCGCAGATTTCAGGTTCAATCATTGGGCATGGTGCTACCATCGGACCAAACGTAACGATTAGAAACTCGTACATCTGTGCAAATGCCGTCATCCAAGACCATGCTGTTATACTGAATTCAGTCGTTGGAGAGGATGCTCTCATCCTTGAAAACACGTTTTTGGTGAGCTCAACATGTTACCCACAATCGACGGTCGGTAATTATAAACTTCAAGTATCGTTGATCGGTCGCGGAGCATACGTGAATGCTTGGGCTGGGTTCGTTGATGCAAAGTTCCTAGGATTCGTAAATGTAAGTCACAAAGGTGAATTGATAAGTACTGAACGGTCTTTCTTAGGTTCGGTAGTTGGACATGGAGCGAAAGTAGCTGCCAAGGTTCTTATCCATCCTGGACGCGAAATCCCTAACGAAACAATTATCGTCATGCGTCCAGACGAAATTGTCTCGGTCGTTCCAGATAATATAGAACCCAATCAACCCCTCGTTCGCCATGAAGGTACACTCGTTCCTCTTGGGATGGAGAAGTCATAGATGAGTATTCCTTTAATTTCTCTGATGCAAAAAGCTTTTCTTACGGGGCTCATCAGCGGACAAATTCCAATTCCAGATCATAGCCCTATGTCGATTACGGAACTAGACAATCTCGGTGAAAAGCTAAAGACGCGAGTCGCATACGTAACAGCGAAAGAAAAACAAACGGGAACCTCTATCATCTCCGCTCAACTTCGCGATGGATTTGGTGTCGTTCTAAACAACAACACCATCGCAATTATGTCTCTAATTGTTCAAAGTTCCACTGAAATCAAGATTCACGGACCGTCGGGAAAAACGGTCAAGGGCCTCATCCTCACAGAGAATTCAAAGTCACGAGTGACCTTAATTCGTACCCAAGATTCGCTTATTTCTATCGGTTTGCAGGCCTCCAAGTGGATTGAAGAAAAGCAGCTAAAAGTCGGCTTGCCCGCCTTCGGCCTATCAAGCACTCTCGGCAAACCCGAGCTCCTAGAATTTTTTCTCACCCACACCGGGCTCGAAATAGGATTTGAAGGAACACCTCGCCTCAACCACCCCCTGCAAGACGGGATGCCGGTTTTCAATCTTGAAGCTCAGTGTCTAGGGTTCGCCCGAGCGGGTTTGTGGGATACAGACAAGAACCTTTTGGTGCCTGCGAAAGCGATTCAAGAGGCGCTCGTAAACGAATCATCTCTCCCCAAGGTTCCCGGCCAATAAATTGACTCATTCTTTCATCATCCCTGAAGATTTCACGCATTTATCTGCCATTTTAGTCATTTAGTTCTGAACAACGGCGACTTAACCGTGCTACGCCGAATGTGTAAGGTTGAAAGGTCTTCCCTAGGGGTAAGAAGCTCTGCGTCAATGTAGTATACACTTGACCAAGGAGACCCTGAGGGTTTAGCGCTCAGCCAACCGAACGGAGTACACGGAATGGTTGTTGCCCGAAGTAAACCACCTGCTGAGTCGAGCCTACTCGGCCGCCTAAGCCGCCTAAGCGGAGAACAAGGTAGCGAGACCATTTCTCGTCGGCTGCTAAGCCTCGAGTCTATTCTCACGAAGGACCTGGCTCGAGTGGAGGCTGCTCTCTCCGAAGTCGTCACGCCTGAGCATATTGCCGGACAGAGTGCATCGCAACTTCTGAGCCTATCAGGCAAAAGACTCAGACCGCTCTGCGTCGCTCTCGCCGCCCGGACCGGAGCGGGCTTCAACAGCGCTGCGTTGAACATTGGCGTAGCAGTCGAACTCGTTCATAGCGCGACGCTCCTCCACGATGATGTGGTTGACGTAGGAACAACGAGACGCAACCAGCCTTGTGCACGACTTCTCTATGGAAATGCAGCCGCAATTTTCGGTGGTGATTGGTTGCTCGTCGCTGCTCTGCGTCGAGTGATTGCCTCCGGACTGCCAGGAGCCGTTGAAGAGGTCCTCGATGTCATCGAAAAGATGATCGAAGCCGAAGCCATGCAGCTCGAAGCTCGAGGCTCACTTGACTTCGACATCAACAACTACATGAGGATCATCGAAGGCAAAACCGCTGTTTTATTCCACTGGGCGATGGGAGCAGGAGCTCGTTCTGGCGAACAGACAGATGACGCGGTGCAAGCGCTTGAGAATTATGGGCGTAACCTCGGTCTCGCATTTCAGATAGTTGATGACACACTCGACCTCACCGGAGAGGCGGCCGTCACCGGAAAAGCCCTTTTTACAGATTTACGTGAAGGAAAAATGACGTATCCACTCATAGTTGGTGCTCAACGAGATAAAGGTCTCGTTGCGAATCTTGAAGAAGTGAGTGCGAATGATGCCGCAGACGAACTTCCCTTGGACCTGAGGCACTCCATTCTCGACAGTTTGATAAAGAGCGGGGCCGTCGAAACATCGATGGCGTTCGCGAGAGACCTATCAGACCAAGCACGGAAGAGCCTAAGCGTTCTCCCTCCGAGCGCCGCACGAACAGCCCTAGAACTCGTTGCCGAAGAGGCACTGCATCGCAAGAGCTAAACGGACGAGTCCAAAGTGAAGTAACAAATGAAACCCGAATCACTCACACCAGTAGCTAAAGGAGGAATTGGCGGCTCCGGAGAGATGTTTGATGCCATCGCGCATAGATACGACCGTTTAAATCGCATCTTATCGATGGGCCTCGATCAGGGTTGGCGTAAGACGACCTTAGAAAAAATAGGTCTTCGTGATGGGCATAAGGTTTTGGACCTAGCCACGGGTACTGGAGACCTCGCCATGCTTCAAGCCAACACGACTAGCGAGATTGTGGGTCTAGACCCCTCTGCGAATATGTTGGCTGTCGCTCAAGAAAAAGTAGATTCGAGTGGAATCGGTGATCGAGTGAGGCTCGTTCTTGGCGACGCGCAAAACCTGGAATTTTCAGACAATCATTTCGATAGAGTCACTATCGCTTTCGGGATTCGGAATGTGCCAGACCGGATGCAAGGGCTAAAGGAGATGGTTCGCGTTCTCAAGCCAGGCGGCATGGCAGGTATTCTCGAGCTCAATGAACCAGAGCGCGGAGTACTCTCAGCAGGTGCAAAACTTTACATAAGAAAGATTGTTCCCTGGATTGGCGCAGTACTTTCGGGCTCGAAAGAGTACCGATATCTTCAAGAATCCATTGCAGCTTTTCCGAACAACCATGACTTCAAAGGCATGATGCGTGCTGCAGGATTTGCCGAAGCTGAAGCGTATCCACTGACCTTCGGTGTTTGCACTCTCTTCGTTGGAACCAAGGGGACCTAAACGATGGTCAGTCATGCGGCGCCTCTTACTTCGGCCAAACTCCGAGATGAAAATCGCAGTACCATGTACGCGATGGCCATCTATGATGCGCCCCTGGTCGACCCGCTTCACTTTATCTCCAAAGAGACTTCAAAATCCACGTACCTGTGGCTGCCCCCCTCTCCCAAAAGAGCCTGGGTAGGCGTCGGATGTCTCGAGAAAATCACGGCTGATTCCACTGACAGATTTCAGAGGCAAAAGCAGCAATCGGCCAGCGTATTCTCGAAACTCACCGAACCTGGCTTCGCCAACTTGATTCCTCCGCGCGCCCGGTTTTTCGGGGGCTTCTCTTTCGCAGAGCAGACAACAAACAGAGCAAGCCAGTGGAGTCACTTCAGCAACAGTGAGTTCGTTCTTCCTAAATGGTCGTACGAAATCGACTCAGACCACGCGTTCATCACGGTCTATTATCCCTCAACATCTGAGCCTGAAACCATTCGAAGGCGAGCATTTGCGCATCTCGCGAAAATCGCATCGAACCACTTTGAACCGAGCAGAGATCTTTTACAGTTGGTCGAACAAGCTGATGCTGCTTCGGAGTGGAGTGAAAGAATCACATCGATTCAAAAGTCTATTGAGTCTGGTGAAGTGGGTAAAGTAGTTGCGGCACGACAAACAGAACTCCATGGCCAACGCGCCATTGATGTTCGAAACGTACTTGAAAATTTGCGACAAGCAGACCCTAAATCAACGATCTTTTCATTTCCGTCCGGAGAAGGCGTTTTTATCGGTGCGACACCAGAGACCTTAGTGCGAAAAGTTAATAACCAGCTCTACACGGAGGCTCTTGCTGGCACAGTTAATGCCGAGAGTAGTAACGCCGATAATAAGCTGCAAAATAGCGATAAGGACCAAGACGAGCATAAGTTTGTCAGAGACTATATCCTGTCAAAGATTGAAAACTTATGCGTTTCACTTACCGTCGATCCGGAGCCGACACTACGTCGACTAAAGGACGTCATGCATCTATGCACAGCAATCTCTGGAGAATTAGCGGACGATAGACACATATTGGATCTCGTTGAAGCCCTTCATCCAACGCCTGCGGTGGCTGGGATGCCGGTAAACGTAGCTCAGTCGATGATAAACCAAAATGAGCCCTTCTCCCGCGGTTGGTACTCCGGCCCAATCGGCTGGTTCGACCGCAGTGGAGACGGCGAATTTGCAGTTGCGCTGCGTTGTGGGCTGATCAATGGTTCAAAGGCACACTTGTTTGCTGGCGCAGGAATTGTTCGTGAGTCCGAAACAACATCGGAATATGAGGAAACGCGTCTAAAGCAACAGCCACTATTGCGTGCACTGAGACAAGGATGAATGACCAAATCGAGCAAACTCGTTGGACGAAAACATTTATAAGAGCCCTTGTAGAAGCAGGTGTTAGATCAGCAATCATAAGTCCTGGCTATAGAAATACAGCTTTGGTGTCCGCACTCTTTGAGCAAGAAGCGCTTCAGACCTTCTCTGTTTTTGATGAAAGAACTGCAGCTTACCTCGCTTTGGGGCAAGCTCGAGTCACCCGGCGACCAAGTTTACTCATTTGCACATCTGGCACAGCCGGCGCGCACTATTTGCCAGCGATTATTGAAGCGAAATACTCCGGTTTGCCGATGCTTGTTCTCACAGCCGACCGGCCTCTTCGTCTTGACCAATGCGGCGCACCGCAAACGGTCAATCAAATCAATCTCTATGGACATCATGTCCAAGGTTTTTTTGAGCTTGGAGATCCAAGGGGCGAGAATAATTCCCTTCGCGCGCTGATTAGAAAGGCGGCACAGGCGTATGAAAGAACAACATTTCCCGTCGCCGGTCCGGTGCATATTAATTTTCGCTCGGAGAAGCCTCTTGAACTGAACCAAGGCATCAACCAAGTCGAACAGATATCGCATTCAGTCAGAGCCTCCCGACCAATCTCAAGGCTTTGTGAGGAGGATCTCAACGAGTTCATCGGCGCTTGCCTCAGTTCTAGACGTGGCTTAATGGTTGCGGGTGCCCTCCCACTTTTGTCGGAACCTCTGAAAGAGCAAATTCTCTCCTTCGCACAAAAACAAGGATTCGTTCTTCATGCAGAAGCCACAAGCCAATTACGTTTCTCGGAACCTCCAGAACTTCCATCCCCCATCAGCGAAAATTTGGATATTTATCTGAGAAACGAAAAACTGCGACACGACTGCCGCCCAGACCTCGTCGTGCAAATAGGTAAAGCTCCCGTTTCGAAAGGCGTTCAATTACTTCTTCAAGATTGCCCCGACATACCATTCTGGGTCATTTCCCCTGAAAAATGGAACGATGCCAACAATCGAGCAACAATCATCATCCGCAGTCAACTTGAAGAACTTTTTAAGCAATTAACCGAGCATCAGGGGACCCTAGATACCAAAAAGGTAGACACAGCCTGGCAGCGGCAACACGCCACTCTTTCTGCCGACTGCACGAAGCGAATTCAGAAAAGTCTCAGCTCAGCTTCACTGACCGAAGGTCAAATTACCCGTGCCCTATTATCGTCTGCGCCCGAATCCAGTACAATCTTCGCGGCGAACGGGTTACCGGTGAGGCATTTAGACACTTTCGGGCCAGCGCATTCTGCTCAACTTGATATTTTATCCCAACGTGGAACGAGCGGTATTGATGGACAGATTGCCGGTGTCTTAGGTGCAGCGACCGTATCAAAATCACCGATTGCGGCACTTATCGGAGATATCGGCTTTCTCCACGACATATCGGCGCTTGCGAACGCAAAGCTTATTAACCAGTCAGTTGTCTTCATAGTCATCAATAACGCAGGCGGGCGTATTTTCGAACAGCTACCGATAGCGAAAACAGGATTGCCCGAAACACACTGGGAATATTGGACCACACCACAAGACTTTAATCTGACACAAATCACCGCTGGCTACGGCGTACAAGTGCAGTCATGCAAATCTCTGAAGCAGTTGGTCACCGCTCTGGAGGCGGCATACAAACACGAAGGGGTGTCAGTTCTTGACGCTCAAGTCGCACCCGATAGTTTTGCTCGTGAATCTCAATTACTTTGGGGGTAATGAGATGAGCGAAATGTCAAAATTTCAAGCTTGGGTCCTCGCATGTAGACCGGCAACACTCACCGCCGCCTTCGTCCCCGTCTCAGTCGGAGCCGCAGTCTCTTATTCTCACCAATCGTTTGAACTCTTACCGGTCCTCGCGGCTCTTTTTGGTGCCTTCGCCATACAAATAGGCACAAACTTCGCAAATGATGTCTTCGACTTCAAGAAAGGAGCCGACAATAGCGACCGTTTGGGCCCAACTCGAGCAGTAGAGGCCGGACTCATATCGGCGAAAGAGATGACTTTCGGAATGGTCGTAGCCTTTTCAATTGCCGCTCTGTTTGGGGTGTACCTCATTGCAGAAGCGGGCATCGCGATTCTCATACTTGGTATCATTTCCATACTGTCAGGAATTGCTTATACCGGAGGTCCCTATCCGCTCGCGTATAATGGATTAGGAGATATATTTGTCTTCATCTTTTTCGGCTTCGTAGCCGTTTGCGGAACCTGTTATGTGCAAGGACAGACCATTCCTTCAACTGCTTGGGCGGCTTCAATACCGATAGGCGCACTCGCAACCGCAATTCTCGTAGTCAATAACGTTCGAGATCGTCATACTGATGTGGTCGCGAATAAGAAGACACTTATTGTTCGATTTGGCCGGCGATTCGGAGTGGCCGAATATATAATCCTCATGCTGATGGCGTATCTCACTCCGATCTGGCTTCTGTTTCGGGAGTCTTCCCCTCCGGATTACAGCTTATTATTGCCACTTTTGACGCTTCCGTGGGCCGGAAAACTAACGAAAGACGTCATGCAACTTGAGGGCAAGCCACTGAATGAAACCCTTGCCAGCACAGCGAAACTTCTGCTTCTTTTTGGCGTGCTTTGGACTTTCGGGCTTTCTTCCGTGCACTAAAGGAGTAAAGCACCGAAAATCCTTACCAATTTAGAAGATTTTTGTAGGAAAGGCTTGCGTGCGGACCGGTATCCAGAGTTTAATATGGATGGTTATGACACGTCACTGTCCTCGCCGAGCAGGCTTCACGCTTATTGAGGTCATGATATCCGTGGCGATCGTCGCTATTCTTGCCAGCATCGCTATACCAAACTTTATCAACTACCAGCTTCGAGTTAAGACATCAGAGGCACGAACGCTTGTGGGCAACATCGTAACGACACAAAACTCTTTCGCGGCAGAGTTCGAAGGCTACGCAAATATCGAGTTAGGTAACCCCTCTGCGGTCCCAGGCATTGGAAAACGTAATTGGGACCGTGTCGCATGCGACACAAACTGTGACCGAGACAATCTTGCGGCTTGTGGAGCCTTCGACTGTATTGGTTTCGAACCACCCGCTCCCGTTTACTTCCAGTATTATTCACCGGGAACAATCTCTCAGGCAGGTATCGCTTCGGAGTTTGCTGTGGGGGCTGTAGGTGACCTTGATGGCGACAGTCGGCAATCTTCCTTCTGTTTTCAGTCGAGCAACAGCGGATCTGGTTTTGGTAGCATCACGGTGCCTCAAACAGCTTGTCAGGCGGGAGTGGAATCAACCGTTCTTCACAATTGTAATCCGGCCAACTTCTAAGTAAACAGAACCAACCCCAGCATAAACCAGACGCCGCTAAAGACCATAACCGCAGTCGTGTAACCAATAATATCTCGGGCTTTTACACCGGTAATGCCAAGTAATGGCAACGCCCAAAATGGCTGAAGCATATTTGACCATTGATCACCGTAGGCAACCGCCATCACGGCCTTGGATAATGGGATTTGAAGCTCAGCCGCAGCCTGTACCGCTATAGGGCCTTGCACAGCCCACTGTCCGCCTCCACTGGGAACAAAGAAATTAATGAGTCCCGCGACAAAGAATGTAATGATGCTATATCCAGTCGCGCTCCCAATACCCGCCGCCCAGGATGCGAAGAGAGAAGCGAGACCAGTCGTTTTCATCATTCCCATAATTCCGGCATATAGAGGAAATTGGAGGATGATACCGCCGCATCCACTTACAGCCTGACTCACAGCACGTACATACGCTTTAGGTGTCCCATGAAGCGCGATTCCGAGAGTGAGAAGCGTCATATTGATGATATTGGGATTCAACTTCCCTAGGCCATTATCTCGATAGTAAAAGAACAATGCCGCAACAGCTGGAATGAGCAAAGCCGCCGAAACCCACCTACTTTGTTCTAGTTTTTCTGAGAAGTTGCTTGGTGGCTCAATGGATTCAGGGACGAATTCGTTGGCATCCGGAAAAGACTCAATCGTCTGACTTCCGCCTGCCGCTGGCATAAGGAAGTAGATGATAAGCGGAACCAGAAACAAAAGACCGCCAGACACAAATAAGTTCATCGTGCTAAAAATGGTATCGAAGGTAGACACTGGTTCAACCGTTGCGGCCATTTTCGGGCCAAGCAGTTCGACCAGGTCTTTGCTTGTCGTTACCTTGAGAGGCGCGCTTCCAGATAATCCCCCGTGCCAAATCATCAGTCCGGTATATCCTGCCGCTGCCAACAAGGGATAATGCACAACGATTCCACGCTCCTTGCACCTATGCCCCATCTGGCGCGCGAGTAAGGCGCCAACAATCAACCCCAGGCCCCAGTTAAAGAGACTGGTCGCAAGCGCGATAAAAGCGACCAATGCGCCCGCAATCCGTGCAGAACCAGCCAAATCGACGGCTCGATTGATCAGACGGCGAACAACCGGTGCGCTCGCGAGGGCATGGCCAGTGACCAAAACCAAACACATTTGCATGGAAAAGCGCAAAAGAGACCAGATCCCTCCGTGCCAAGCTTGAATGACTTCAGAAGCGTTAGATGTCGTTAGGATCAGACAAAGAAGTGCGGTAGTCGCGGTTAACGCAATCGCTAGGACAAACGGATCAGGTGTGATCGTCCGAAAAAACTTAGCGAGCCTTTCTCCAAATTCCTGAATCATACTTTCGACAAACAAACATTGTTCAATCGAAATTACAATCTGAGGTAAAATCAGGTGTGAGAATTATGAGAAGAATAAGATTGAATTCGGCTGGCGCCACGAAATGATTCGCAGCGCCGCCGAGGTGGTGTGGATGCTACTCAGCTGCGTAAACCGCGACTTCGCCAATGTCGGTGATCAACGGGGCAACCATGCTCATCTGCGTATTTTCGACCCGAAACCGCATCCAAGAAGCTACTTGTCCCATAGATGCTGAGGTGTCAAAACTGACCAGAGCACTCACTTCGTCGCTGCCTCCGTTTCCACCACAAAATCGACCTTCTTGGACCCAGTCTCCATCACCACTCATTTGAGCACTGCCTACACTGTCATAAGCTCGAGATGAGAACTCCAAAACAATACACGCGGAATATGAGTTCGACACGACCGAATTGAGCAGACCCGCGTCCGTCACTAAGCTACCAAGCGGCAACTCCACATAGACAGCCTGCGCCGGGGACATGAGCGATAGTCGAGTAGATGGTAGGCCATCGGTCGCAGCGGAACCGTCAATCGCTTCTGCTCCCGATTCGGTGATAGCCCAAACACCAGAGGTCATGATGGGCTCTCGATTCATAGCAGGATTCTCGAACACACCTTGAACAGTGAATGCGGTTCGCCAATTCATCTCCCGACCGTTCCCTTGAACATAGGCCGCAAAATTGCCCATGTCAGAATAGAATGTGTACAAAGAGAAAGCTGAAACATCCAAAGATAGCCGGTCGCTCATTGCTTCTTCGTTACAACCACCCAACGTAGAATTTTCTCCGTCAAAACATCGCTGAACCAAACGCGAGCCACCGCCACGAACTTCTACCCGATAGGTGGTATCTACAGATGCAGTGCCTGCAGCTGTACTTCGATTCCAGGCAAAATTCACATTGCCAGACATTCCGGCGTTTGAGACATCAGCCACTGCATTGGCGTTCCAGAGGTTCAGTTCCCCTGGATCCCAAGTCTTGTCCGTTTGCTGGTAGGTGTAATCATTCGTAAACACACCCGCATTTCCAAGCATATCGTTCGGATCTTTGACGACGATAACGACGTTGGAACCTTCGACAAGCCCCATATCGTCCATAACGCCGCTTTGCCCGGCAATATCTGCACCTTTAAAATCCATCGAGAATCGGCCTTCCATATCAGTTGTCGTTTTTGAAACCAGACCTACTTCCAAATCGAGACCAGGATACCCACAGTCGACCGCGTCGCAATCGAACAGATCATCAACGTCTGGGCGAAGCAACTTCGCAGGGTGGAAATATCGCACCACTTTTACTTCAGCCCCAACCAAAGGGTCGCCGTCGGCAGTGACCGCTCGCCCTTCAGCATAAAATGTCGATTCTGGGTCAATGGTCGGGTTGGTGCAGGCCATGGCAAGACCAGCTGTGAACGCCAAAAGTGGCAATTGAAACATCTTAGACTTCATAAATTCTCCTTCGAATGTCCACCGGACATCAACACGTGACCGGAGTTCCGTCAATCTACAGACGCTCTAATTGAGGGGTTCAATAAAATGTGATCGCTCGCACAACAGAAAACACAACTTGAATATCGAAGACTAGATACTTGCAATCACCAAACAATTCGCAAAGCGCTTCTTATCTTGTTCTGCGGGCTAATGCCGCGCGTAAGGTAGAGAAGAGAATTTGCGCTGCTTCTAGTCGGCCTGTAAGGCTCGCAAATTCGGTTTGGTGACCCGCTTCTTCTAGTACCTTCATCCGATCGCGAGCGCTTTCGAGACGCGCAGTGACCTGCTCCAGCTGACGGGCAAGTTCCGGCGCTGCGGCTTCATCTCGACTTTCTCTGCCTACGTTCTTTCGTAATTGGGCTAAACTCATAGCGAGTTCACCATCAGTCACATCTCGGCCTTCGAGTTGGCACAACAAATGTTCGTACTTTTCAAAGGCTCCGACTAAGGAGTGACGTTCCAAAGAAAACGTCTGAGCCCAATTTTCCAGCTCGGCTTGGGTCTGGGTCTTCATTCTCTCAGATCTCGTTTGAGACTCTTCGTAGTAACTCAACAAGCTTATTGGACGCTTCCACTCGCTTGAGATGCTCCTGCGCGGTCAAATTCTCGGTTGAATTCCGTACAGTTTGGATCTGTTCAGCGAGCATCTTTAGTCGGTTTTCACGCTCGGCTTTTGGCCAGTTCATCAGTTCGGTGATCGCACCGGTCACTTCATCAATTCCTTCGGTGATCTCTTTTTCGTTTGCTTGCTTCTCAGTACTTCGCCGAGAAGGAACACCGTTGGCGCGGCCTAACAAAAATGGAGCTTTGGTCATCGATAATGAGCCTAAAATGACAGAATGTAAGCCGCCAGGTCTACAATCTCTTTCGATGTATTCGCCGGAATTCCGGTTTGCCTCGCCAGCCTTTGAGCCTTCAATTCGCGAATCTCAGGAGAAACTTGGGAGTCGAGCTCTTTTTCTGAGGACATCATCTGAAGCTGCGGTGCCGCCGCAGCTTGCTTCGTGCCGTAATAAGATTCAGCGAGGTCGGAAAGTCCAGCCATAAGCGTAGCCGTAAGAGGACTAGAAGCAGCGGGCTTTTGATTTTGAGCGACCTGGGAGGCCAATTGATCCACAGGTGCGGCTACAGGAGCCTGTGCTTGCGCTTTCGTGGATGCATTCGTTGATTGCGACTGGATCGACCTCGAAATCTGAGCAGCTGAAGTCGTCTGAGTTCCTGATTTAATTTTCGCCATAGCGTAATGGTCTCCCGTTCTCACCTTATCGACTGCTTGTCGATTCTGGTGCTAAAATGTATGCAAAAAACGACATTATGGCAAGTACTAAGCGGCAAGGTAGGCCTCAATAGATCTTCGGCGAACCGGATCTTTGACTCTGGTACAAGCATCCGCGAGGTCAGCTCTGGCCTCGACTGTGCGGCCCAAGCGCAGCAATAATTCACCACGTGCTAAAAAGGCTTCCGCCGCAACGTCAGCAAATTCGTCCACTTGCGCAGAAAGCTTAATGGATCTCCCGAAGTAATCAAAGGCCTCTTCTACATCGTTTTCTAGGGCAGCGGAATGTCCGTACATCAAATAATGCACAGACTTTTCGGGTTCCAAATCGATCAACACTCCGAATGCAGCCCTCGCCTGTTTGGGCTTACCTTGCTTCAGTTTCGCCATCCCAAGGGCCCCTAGAGCTTTTCGTTCGCGCGGCGACAGCCACGGAAAATCTCTGAATTCGATCTCGCCTCGAATGAGACGAGCGAGTTCCTTAGCTACATGACGAGGGTCGGCCATAACTACCTATCACTCAAAGAAACCCGTATTGGTCAGAATTGCAAGACTAGTGACAGCTTTGAGATTCAAGGTTTTCTCCTTCTTTTCTGGGCTTGTAAGCTTAACGTCCGTTCTTTCTGGCGCCCAGGACCTTCGCTCACGTGGTCTGAAGACGGGGCAAGTTGGTCGTCTGCATCGATTTCAGATTGATCGATAATCATCGTTGCCTGAGATTCGCTTTGCACTTGTCCTAACCGGGAGGAAAGACTTCCCTCGCCCTGTGAAACTTCTGGCAAATGAATCTCTTCGCTGAAAGATTCAGCTTCATCCGCCAGATTGTAGGTCCTCGAAGGCATATCATCGACAAATGGCTCGGGAGTGGCCTCCGCTGACGCGCCAATCTCAGTATGAAGTTCCTCATCCTCTTCGGAGAGATTTTGGGGGACGATCGGCGCCCAATCTTCTTCCTCGTCAACACCTTCTTCGGCTGGCACCTCCGCGTTTTGCCCAGCTGAAGCGTCCTGCCTCGAAAGAACAACTTCATCACCCAGTTCTTTATCTCTATTCGATTCTGCAACGAGAAGGTCTCCTGCATCGCCAATCACGGGAGTCTGAAGTCGGTCAGGCTCAATCATTTCCATAAACGAGCGCTGTTCATTATCTAAAATAAATGCGTCACTGACCCGTCGCTGTTCCACTGAAGTCACTAATGGAGTCATCCCAAGTGGTTGGCTTTTCTCGTCTTCACTGCGAACTTCGAGGTCTTCCGCAGCCGAATCAACGAGTTCCGGAGCCGTAGCTAACAAACGCTCACGAAGATGAGACCTACGTAAATCAACCAAATAACCGTCCGCAGACCTTTGAGCCAAAGCCCTAACTGTCAGTCGATCTTGCCAATATTGCGGTTCCCCGAGGGCTGTGACTCTGGCTCCGTCGCACAGAACCAAAAGATCGACTCGAGATGTAATGATTGATTCAACACCCTTCAAAATCATACCTGGCCGCACATAACTCAAATACGAAATCATCGAATTGATGGCCGCACTCATCGTATTCCCATCAAGCGCAATGAGGACTCGTAGAGGCAACATCAACATAGATGTAAGCGTGTCAGCGCTGGGGTCAGAGACGACGAGCACTTCGCCCAGATTTGCGTCAACATCGAATATTTCTTTGGATTCAATGATTTGAGCACGAGGATGCTCTAAAGGTGTCCAAAAAGGATATCCTAGGGCGAGTAAATGATTTTGACCCGCCCAATGACCACCAAGAGCTGCAAGAACTTGGCCTCTTACTCGACTGCGACGTCCTCCGACCACCACAATATTCGCCCTGGTCTCGACACAAGCTATGAGAATTTTTGCAAGTCGCTCGTCTATCACGTCACTCCGTTGCAAACTTTCGAAATTATCATCGCCAAGCACAGGAAGCCTACGGGCATTCAACCATGCAGAACTCGTATTTTCCTTCCCATCGCAAATGGTGAGCAACCAACCACTCGCGAGCGCACCTCGAACGCAGTGCCGGGTTCGACTCAGGGGCTGACCGATATCCTGGGCTATCTTCTTCAGAGCAGGTAGAAGCTGCGCCCCGGTAAACGGGTTAGCTCTTTCTTCAAGGCTTCCGTCTCGCCAAATCGTCATCGGCGTGTTTTCTCGAATCAGAACCTCTGTGACCGAATCATCACTCAGTACTTTTTCGAGTGCCGTTCGCGCATGCGATGCGGTTTGCAAACCCAATGGCGAATTCATCTCTGTTGCCCCTTGCGTGAAGAGGGCGTGGAAAACACCACGCGTGCGCTTTTGATGAGGTCATCCGGTTGAAGTGCGTCGACCACATCCATTCCATCCCGCACTTGCCCAAATAATGTGTATCCTCCATCGAGATGAGGCTGAGAAGAATGAGTTATAAAAAACTGGCTTGCTCCGGTATCTCGACCGTTGGTCGCGATACCTACAGCGCCTCGCCGAAATGTCATCGGCGACACTTCTTCTTCAATCGCGTAACCAGGGCCACCCCATCCGTCACCTCGTGGACAGCCTCCCTGAGAGACAAAGTCAGGCACGATTCGATGCCATGAACGACCATTATAGAAGCCATCATTAGCAAGCGCTGAAATCACGCCTACCGTTCGAGGAGCTAAGTCTCCAAACATTTCGATAGCGATAGTACCACGTTCCATCTCAAGATAGAGAATGGGCCTACCCCCGATAGGACGTGGCCGGCGGTAAGGCTGTTTTCGCGGATTTGCACCAAAATCCATGGGGATTGAAAAACCACGTGACATGACCGCTGCCGCTCTTCGCCGAATGGACGGGCGGGCGTCGTTCATGAAGACGGATAGATTCCGCTCGAATTCAGTAGCACGAACCTGCAGCGCGCCGATTGCATCAATGAGTCCCACGACAAAATTTGGGTCTGGTTCTCCCGACATTTTATTGAGTGCTGCCCTGAGAGAGGAAACGACATCACCATCTACTTCATTCGCAATTTGCTGATTCTGGAACCACGATGCTGCCGCCGCAACCACATAAGGGTCTGAATGACGGAGTAACTCACTGAGCACTTTATTTCTGTTTGGAAGTTTGACATTGGCGAGCGCTAACGTAGCAATCACTCTCGTTTTAGAATCTCCGAGCTTGAGCATTGCCAATAACCCAGCAAAGCCTCCTTCTTCATCAAATTCCAAGAGTCGGCTCTCGAGTTCCAATCTTCTCCAAGCGAGCAAACGCGAAGAACCACAGACTCTCACCCGTCGGATATCTGAGTCCCGAAAATCCGTCGCAAAAGCAAGATGGCAATGAATCGCTGCGCCATCGCTTTGTGTTGATGGCGAAAACTGCCCTAGATTCCGCCATTTTTCTCCGCTAAGACGGCGGATAAGTTCATCACCAGAGTCACCGAGTCTACCTGCCACTCTTACAATTTCCGAAAGAATGTGAGTGCTTGTCCCGGAACCAATTGCGCCGCGTTGACCAAAGCGGACCAATTCATGCGACAACATCACCATTAATCTCTGAGCCACTGCAGGTGCCAAGCCAGGAATCCGCTTGGCCATCGAATCCATAGCTCGCACTGTCTGATATCGAACTTTCCAGTCTGGATCTTTGATGACCGAATCGAATATTTGAATGGTCACCCCTGACTCCCCTAGCCCACGAACCCCCATGGCTCGAACTTCAGGGTTTTTGTCAGAAAGAACAGAGGTAAAGGAAGCAGCGACATCTGGACCCGGCATACGCATGAGCGCGTAAACGGCACCATAACGATCTTTAGGATGCGGTGAGCGCACCAATTCTGACAGGCGTTTTGAGATGGTTGTTGTCTTAACTTTTTCAGCGCCAACTCTTTTCGCAATGAGCCCTAACGCCAAAGCTGCAGAACCGCGGACTTTGGGCTTCTCATTCAAAAGAATTGGATACAACTCACTCGCAACTGAGGCCGTCGCTGCACGCCCCAGTGCCCTGAGAATTGGAGGCTTTGCGATCGAGTCATCCGACAGAGCCTCGACCAGTCCCGAAACAGCTTGCGCGTGGCCAATCTGCCCCGCAGCGAAGGCGGCCCATTTTGCAACATCAGGATCTCGATCACCAAGAAGAGCAAGAACCTGAGAAGTAGAACTCGGCGATTCAATTCGACTCACCGCTTTCAAGGCAGCAAGTCGAATATTTCTCTTGTGATGCGAAAGGCCTATCTGTAACGCTTCCGCCCCGGCGTCCCTGCGGGACTCCGCCCGTAAGATATCGAGATGAACTTTGCGAACCGAAACGTCCGATAAGTTATTCACAGGAATCGTCTTACAGCTCGTCGCCACGCACATCAGTCCGAGTGAGATAACAACGGTTCGATGACCGGAACGATGAGGATTTAAAAGCTTGTGTTCAGACACACAACGAATCGTTTTAGACATGATGCCTCTGTACGGACTCCTGGCTTAATCCTCGCCCAGCAGACGCTTCAAATCTCCAACTACAGACTCCAGTTTTTGAGGAACATCTTGCGGAACTTCTTCTGTTTCCAGCAGAAGTCCGTACAATCGTTCCGCCAACACAACGCATTTGCGTAATCGAGCCTGCGGATCTATCGCTGATTTCTTAACGGGCTCGGGCGCACGTTCGCGGACCAATTTACGAATCTGCCCAGGCGACGGGTCTTCGTCAAAAACCTGATTTCGGAGTTCACGAAAATCAGATTCAGAAAGATACGGGTTTTCTCGTGCCTCAGCGAGAACATCAAGCGCTTGAAAGCTCGGTAAAGGCACAACATTTTCAGATGGGGCTCGTTCTTCAAGAAACCGGCGTTCATGAGACTCGAGAAAATTGTAGGAGCGCAGCAATTTTACGACAGTATCCTTTCGAAGATAGAGTTCATGTTGCGTGTAGGCCGTTAGAGTTCTGTAACCCCACTCTTTGTACGATTTATTTTTTTCAATCACAGAGAGAGCCTTCGCAAGCTCTAGCCATGAACGTTTGAAGTCGATAGCGGTCCGCAAAATCGCATATCTCTCGCTTCCCGGTGCTAAAGTTTCGAGACGCGCTTCCATGGCCTGCGCCGATTTGGAGTTCGACGTATTCTGAGCTGTCATTGCGGTCATTAGCGGGCCCTCGCCCGCTCTATGGTTACTGGCGTATCATCGACACTGAGTCCTGACTCTGCTTTTTTGATGGCTTGTTCTGCAATTTCCATGGGTACGACTACAAAAGCATGAGTTCGTCGAACTTGCACCTTTTTGAGCATTTCTGGCTCTCCGCAATTCGCCGCCTGCAGCACCAAATCTTTGATTTTGTCTCCGTCATATCCCTGGCCCGAGCCTCGATTTACGAACAGGCGCCAGTCATCTAAACCATTGTCTTGACTTGATTTTTCTTTTTTTGATCGCTTAGGCTTCGGTGTTTTCTCGGCACGCTTTGCATTCAGCGCTTTCGCTGCTTCTGCGCGACGGTGGGCCCGTTTTTGGCCCTCTTCTTTTTCTATACGTTTGTCGTTAGCCCGGGCCTCACTTTCACGTTTTTCTTCGAGAATTCCAAAATGTTGTCGAAGCAGAAAAGCGATCGCTTGCTCGCTTTTTTCCGTCTCCAGCAGACGTTTCGCCATCGGTAAGAAAGATGTTGTCTCCACCTCGCGAGCCAAAGCGATAAGTTCCCGAGTCACACGACTGGCTTGAAGCTTCGCGAGTTCATCTTTGCTTGGAAGCGTTCGGGTCTCAAACTCGATACCGTATTCACGCGTGAGCTCCGTCTTTGTATATTCGTCTTTCCCGCTAATGAGAGATATAGCCGTTCCTGACTTTCCAATTCGTCCGGTTCGTCCAACCCGATGCAGATAAACTTCCGTGAACTCGGGAAGAGAATAAAGAACAACGTGCGTGAGGTCGGAGATATCAATACCTCTGGCCGCAATATCGGTTGCTACGAGATATTGAAGTTCACCTCGTTTCATCCTTTTCATTATTCGTTCTCTCTCTTTTTGATTGAGATCGCCTGAAAGAGCTAACGCATTCAATCCCTGACGCCTGAGGAAGGATGCGACAACTTGCGCATCTTGTCGTAAATTGCAAAAAATGACCGCGTTTTCAGGTTGCTCTACTTCCAGAATGTAAAGCAGGTTTCGCGGCTTCGGCAAAGCGTCATCGCGGTAATAAGCAATATTCAGAATGCCCTCTACCGTCAATTCATCTTGCGAAATATCGAGACGGACTGGGTCATTGAGATACTTTGAAGCAGCTCTACGAATTTCATCCGGTAAGGTCGCTGAAAACAGAAGTGTCTGACGCTTCTCGGCCAATTGATCCAGAATCGCCGTAACGTCCTCCCAAAAACCCATGGAGAGCATTTCATCCGCTTCATCCAGCGCCACCCCTTGCACAGTGGATAGCCTCAATGCTTTGCGTCGGGCCAAATCCAAAACGCGCCCTGGAGTGCCCACAACAATATCGCAGCCTTCTTTGAGTGATCGCAATTGCGGGCCAATCGGTGTACCCCCGTATATCGGTATAACCCTCACTCCTTTCGGGCCTCCCAACTCAGACATTTCTTCGGCAACTTGAATCGCCAACTCGCGTGTCGGGCAAAGCACCAGCGCACGGGGATTTGTTAGAACCGCATCAATTTTAACCTGTTCGACCAATGGAAGACCGAACGCAGTGGTTTTTCCTGTTCCTGTTTTCGATTGAACAAGAAGGTCACGACCTTCCATAGCAGGACCCAGGCTCGCAGCCTGAACGGGTGTCGCTTCTTCGTAACCAAGCGCTCGTACTCCAGACAGAACCTCATCAGAAAGTTCGAGGGCGTCAAAACGTACAGATTTAGGGAGATTATTTTCGGTCTCGCTCACGTTGGGCAGGTATCTATGGTGACAGAATGTGTCAATCGCAGCCTGATAATCACCAGCAAAAACACAGAATTTATGGGATCAAGCCCTAAAACTTACCCCGAAAATGCAAAGTTTCGGATAGACAAGCCGGATAGAGTTTGAATAACTCGCCTTTGTGAACTTTGTGCGACATTCCTGGCTAACCACCGCGATATTACTGACGCTCGGCATCAACTTCGGCTGTGACGACGACGCAAGTATCATCCGTCTACCCGAGCCCGAAGTGCAGATTGACGAGCTGAAACAACGCTCGGCCGCTGCCGTGGACATCCTTTGGGTGATCGATAGCTCCGAGTCGATGGTTCAAGAGCAAGAGCTCTTGGCCCAAAACTTTGATCGGTTCATCACCGGCCTCACCGTATGCCAAGGGAGTGAGACACCGGATGACATTTGTGATTTCACGACCAAGAAATGCTCCAAGTCTGGCAATCCTTGCAATCCGCCGGACTACCACATCGGTGTCATCTCGACAGACACCAGAAGTTCAAACGCGTCTGGGCGTTTGCGCCGAGCTGGCATTTGCGTGCCGCGCCCCAATAGCGCACCCGCAAATAACAAGACACTTTACTGCGGTGGTCCGAGTGACTGCGCTGATACGGCAAATCCCAATTACGACGCGCAAAATGTTCATTGTGATTTGGTCCAAGCGATATCGTATATCCAACCCACAACGCCCGGCGCCAAAGACGCATTTGGAAAACTCGTGAAAGTCGGTATCTCCGGTTCAGCACTCGAGACCGGAATCCAAGCCGCTGCTCAAGCGCTTGGGCGCGACGCTGACCGAACCTCTGGTCAATTCATTTCGGCTCCCGCGGAAAATGCAGGCTTTTTGCGTAATGAAGCCTCGCTGTTCGTCATATTCGTTTCGGATGAAGACGATTCTTCCTTTGGTCGAGTTTCTTATTACTATCGAACTTTCGAGAGTCTGAAAGGCGCGGGCAACGAAGGCCTTATTTCCTTCAGTGCAATCGTCGGCGACCCAGACCCAGATGGTCCGGGTCCTGTTCGCGGAGGATGCCCTTCTGAACCCAACACAATTACCGCCTTTCCTGGAACCCGATACGTTGCCCTTTCCATGTATTCGCGAGGCCTTTCGTCTGAGTTCAGAGTTTGTGATGACACCCGCCTTCCCTGCTTAGAAGGAAGCGTCTGCCAAAAACCAATTCCCGAATTCCCACGTTCAGGCTCTGAGCTGGGCGTATGCGTTCCAACCGGCCAATGCCAAATCGACCAGGACTGCGGTAACTTCAAGTGCTCTGATGATAGAGGATGTATCACTTGCGAAAACAATCAATGCACACTAACGCCGGACCGTTTTGTTCAACTTCTAGAACGAAATGGTGTTTTTGGTTCAATTTGTAACCCGGATTACGCCGTCGTTCTTGGCGCCCTTGGTTTTGAAGCCGCTGGTCTTCGCAGGAAATTTGAACTGACCAAGTTCCCCGATTGCAGCAAACCAGTTGAGTGCGGCGATGCACGGTCTCCTGTTTGCGTTCGCGTAAATGGTGTTCTCGTTCCAAACAACAGGGCTTCAGGGTGGGTTTGGGAGCCCAGCTCGAACGCTATTTTCTTCGACGGCGACTTTGTCCCTCCGACTGACGCCAATATTGAAATCAGTTACAGCATCGCGCGGGCGGGTGGTGCAGAAGCAACCTCAGCCCTAAGCTGCGACAGCGCACTTCAGTAAAGGCATAAAGGAGAACGACGATGAAGAATCTAATTTTTGTTTGGTCCCTTTTTTGCGCCCTCGCCTTGAGCGTGGCGTCATGCAGTCAAACGTCCCAATTTGAAAATGGCGTTTGCGAAGCAAGAAGTGATTGCCCGGTCGGTGCAGCCTGCCGAGGCGGACTTTGTGTTTGTATCAGCGACGAAGCCTGCGGACCGGGTGAGGAATGCAACAGCCAAGGACTCTGCCAAAAGGTTTCCGGATGCCGTCGAAACGACCAATGCCCGGATCCCCAAAATACTTTCTGCGACCTCGCGACCGGAAAATGCATCGACAAAGTCAGTATTGATAATTCGGGTGTGAGATCAGGTTGTGGCTCAAACGTTCATTGCGACCCCGGTTATGTCTGCAATAACCAAACTCGACAATGTGTCGAAGGCTGCAATGAAGACTCAGATTGTCCGTTGTACCGAGTATGTCAGGGGGGAAGCACCGGCGTTCCAGGAACATGTGTTGCTGGCGGCTGCAGCGACAACAGCTTTTGCGAATACGGCCAGCTTTGTACGGCACAAGGTTGCGTGGATAGCCCAGACCCTAACCACTGCCAGCCCTGCTCTCCGGGCGCGAACGAGTGTGGTTCTCCCAACAATTTCTGTCTCATCAACCCTAACTACATAGAGGGCGACCCAAACAGTGGATCACGTAATTATTGTGGTGTTGATTGCGCAGACAATGCAGATGTTTGTCCTAACGGTTACAACTGCAACACTGTCCGAATCCTGACCCAGGAAATCTGCGTCGAAAATACAGACTGCTGCGACGCAAGTAACCCTAACGACTGCTGCCCCGATGGGGACAATGATTGCATGAACAGAAAACGCTGTTCCAAAGGTGAAGGACAGCTCACAGGTGGCTGCACATGTCTTAATGATCAAGACTGCATCATTGATACATTCAGCCCTTTCTGCCTCAAGACTTGCCAGCAAACTGGCGCGACTTGTGTTGACGATACCGACTGCAAAAGCTGCAGCGGTGCTGGCTTTCTCCCATGCAACGAAGACTCTGATTGTCTACTCGGACGTTGTGAGATGACAAGCGGCGACCGATGCTCTGACTCGAACAAACAATGTCAGTGGCCTTTGAACACCGCTTGCGGCGACAATAGTGATTGTCAGGAGCTACCATTTTGCGTGCCCCTAAACGGGACCCAGAGCTGTATTTGGGACATCGGCGGCACACCTTGCAACACCAATGCTGAATGTATGTGTAATCGAACGACCGGGGAATGCATGGGAACGGGGCGTCCTTGCCAAACAGCTGCGGATTGTCAGCTCACGTGTCAAAACGGCGGTTGCCTCATCGGGGCCTCTTGTGGACCAGAAGAAGGTCTGAGCTGTACCGACATCCTAAAGTAATTCAATAACCAATTCGAGATGAACTTCGCGACTAGAATATGTCTAGCCTTATCGGTTGGCTTGTTTGCCTGTAAAAAAGAGTCTACTCGTGCGTCTGTAGCATTGCCATTTAGCGACGATTTCAATCGTAAGGAACTCGGACCGAACTGGTTTCCGAGCGGAGGAGATTGGAAAATACGAGACGGCTACGTATACACAACTTTCTCAAACAACATGCCCCTGTTTTTAAATGTCGATTTGCCCAATGATGTCGTGATGGAGGTCGACATAAAAAGCGAGCTTCCTATCGTAGACGCAAAGATTGAACTAATGACCGACGGACGGACACATCAATCTGGGTATGTCTTTATCTTGGGTGGATGGAGCAACAAACTCTCTGTCATCGCGAGACTTGATGAGCACGGCAAAGATCGAAAGGTCAAATCCCCTACTGACGTAAAAGGCAACGAAACCTATCGATGGCGGATCGAAAAGAAGGGGGAGAACTTGAAATGGTACCTCGATGGTCAATTATACATGACCTACGACGATCCTAAACCACTCGACGGGCCCGGTCATAATCGTCTGGGATTCGGTAATTGGCAAAATCAAATTCGTTTCGACAATCTCAAAATCTGGGCATATCCCGACGCCCCAGCCATACGCACATCGACGATCGGAGCCCCTAGATAACCGTTATAAAGCCAACGCAGATACTCCTGAGAGGGTGCATCCCTGTGGAGCACGATAAAAAGGTGGGATTGCGTGATTGAAAGCGGCCGAAAATATGCATAAAAAGCCGATATATGGGAAAGATTACTCAATTCCTGAATTCAAATATCTACGCAAAGAATAGCTCCATCATCTTAGGAGCTATTTTACTCAGCATCGTTGCCTATATCATCGCGCGACGAGTTATTCTTCGAGGGCTAAAATATTTTACTCAAAAGACGAAGTTTAGTTGGGACGATATCATTCTCGAGCAAGGCGTTTTTAATAAACTAGCGCTTTTGGCCCCAGCTATCGTCATCTACTATTTTGGTTATGCCTTCGACCAAGTAGGCGTATTTTTGCAACGCGGAGTGAGCAGCTACGTCCTCTTCGTATTTTTGCTTGCTGTGAATGATCTCCTCACAGCGGTAAACCTTATCTATAACCGATACGAGTTCGCAAAATCGCGCCCTATCAAAGGCTACATACAAGTTGTAAAGCTGATTGTGTTTTCAATTGGTGGTCTGACCATCATCGCTCTCGTCATGGGCAAGTCACCCGCGGTTGTCATCAGCGGTTTGGGCGCTTTGACCGCCGTCCTCATGCTCGTATTTAAGGACAGTATTCTGTCACTTGTAGCGAGTATCCAGCTAGCAACGAACGACCTTATCCGTATCGGCGACTGGGTAGAAATGCCTAAGTTCAATGCAAACGGAGAAGTGTCAGATATCGCTCTCAATGCCGTAAAGATTCAAAATTTCGACAAGACCATTACTTCGATACCAACTCATCGGTTCCTTGAAGACTCATTCAAGAACTGGCGTGGTATGGCGGAGTCTGGAACCCGGCGTATCTTGAAGTCCATACATCTAGACCAAACGAGCGTGCGCTTTCTCACCGAAGAGGAACTGGACAAACTTGAAAAAGTCGCAGTGCTTTCTGATTATATTAAGAGCAGACGCCAAGAAATCACTCAGCATAATCAAGACAAATCCGTTGATTTGAGCATATCGGCGAATGGAAGAAGACTCACAAATCTCGGTACTTTTAGACAGTACGTTTTCGAATATCTTCATAATAATGAGAACATTCGAAACGATCTAACGCTCCTTGTTCGGTTGCTACAACCGACGAATCAAGGTATTGCGGTACAAATCTACTGCTTCAGCGCAGACCAAAGGTGGGCTCAATACGAAGGCATTCAGGGCGATATTATTGACCATTTACTCGCCGTACTCGGTGATTTTGATTTGCGGGTGTTCCAGGATCCGGTCGGGAGTGATTTCGCGAAATTTCAAAATCAACTCAGTCCTGTAGATACTGCCTAAGGGTACCGACGCGAGCAGCTGGCCCCGAAAAAGTTCGTTCCACATCCTCGTTTTGCCCCAGCGCAGCATATCGAATAGTCACTGAACTTTCTTTAATCGCTATATGGTCAACTGCTTGCCTAAGAATGATTTCGTCATTGACCCAAAAATGCCCCGGATACAGTACCAGACGTTTTTTCTTTCCGCTTTCTCGAAGGCGGAGCTTCGCTTCCGCTCCACGTTCCAAATAATGGCGTAAACCAATAAAAGCCGTCAGGAGTCCGAGGAACACAGAAAACGCAAAGCCGACGGCTATTTCCCGCGAGCTAAGACCCGCGGGACCAAAAAACCATCCGAGCACCCACGACCAAAATAGGAGCTGTGTCTGCAATACACTTGTAAAGATCGCGCGACGCTTATCTTTCGCTCTTCTACCGCGAATCTCTGCTGTTCTTACAATATTTTGTTCAATCAGAGTCATGGCGGGTTAACTTCGCTGCAGGCCAAGCCTTGGATGGGTGCACAATTTTGGCCGATGCGGCAACCACCATTCACACATGGAACAGGTCCACAATCACCGTTACCCGGCACACAAGGGTTTCCTGTGATCGCACATGCTCCGCGGCTTGGGTCACAACTATCTCTTGGGCAATCAGCGTCTGTCGCACAAGAGCAAAAGCCGGTCACTCGAGCTTCCCCGACCCGACATTCTCGTTCGAGATTTATATCGCCACCGCAGCATTGACCGCCCACACAGGTTCCACCTTCGGCACAATCAGAGTCATCATCACATGTACAAAATCCAGCTGTATCACCGCGAGGAACGAGACATGAAGCCTCGCCCTCTCCTCCTGGATTACAATCCGAATGGCCATTATTGACGCAGAACGTTGCATCCGTAGCCGCACTTCCATCTGCATTCACCGGGACACAAGGGTCGCTCACTGTGCAGGTACGTGTGGCGAAAGAGATCTTGTCGCGATCACACTGACACTGCGCATTGGTTGTGCAGACGTCATCTGTAAGAATCACGACAAAATTACAGTCATAGCCATTGGGGCACTCCTGCCCCAACGAACAATCAACACCGCAGAACTGTCTGAAGCCCCCAGTTTCCGCACTATTGATCAGGCAGAAATTACGGGCGTCGTCGCAAGGCTCTGGATTCAAAGCAGTTCGACGGCTGCAGCCTCGACAATAAGGTCCTCTTCGGTCCTTCTTGCAGGTATTACCTTGGCACTGTTCACCGTAATCACAAAAGGCGTCTTCGCTGCAAAGCCCTGTTCCAGTAGCGCAAGCTTTCCCGGTTCCGTCGTCGTAACAAACTTCTCCCAGCGGACAATCACCGTCATCATGGCAGCCAACGACACACTGACTCCCATCGCATATTGTGCGAAGCGGGCAATGACTGACCAAGCCACAGGCAGAATCTAACTGCTGTTTCGGGCCTTCTAAACAACGCCCTGATTTCAAATCACAAAATTCATTTTCACGTAGGCATTCCGAATTTTGGCTACACCCACTCTTCTTTTGACATGAACCTGCGAGGTTACAAAACTCACCGTCAGCGCAAGCTTCGTCAGTTGCGCAGACGCATTGTTTAGCGTCTACATCACAGCGTGTTCCAGGTGCGACACAATCGAGGTCTTCAACACAGGTATTATCGGTAGATTTGTCGCCGGAGCAAGCCGACAGCAAAGTGGCTATGGCGAGCAGTCGTAAAATTTTAGGCATTTTCTTTCTTCGTTCTCTTTGTTGCGTGGACTAATCAGTCGACTCCTTAGACACAAATTGTGAATACCACAGGCTCCAGCTCTTCCAGAAAAAGCGGGAATATTGGTTGTAGATGAACTCATTGTAATTAAATCTCGGAGCAATGGCCTGTTCCACTACCCAAAAGTAGGTACCTGGAGATTCGTAAGCTTGAACACCTAGAGGGTTCGGAGGCATCTCGTAACTCTGTAAACCACCAGGACCAAAGACACTCCATCGAACGAATTGAACAGGTGCGCCGCCGCACATTTGTGGTTCATCTGCTTCACAGGTTCCATTCATGTTCCCGTCAACACAGCAACATGCACTGACACTGGTCACATCCAGTGAATATAACCGAGTCAAATTGGGTACAGCACCTGGTTGATTCCAAGAGAATTTTCCGTCTACCGCGAGCTGATTCGGCTTTGGTGACACATCCTGCGGCATATCAACGAAAGGCCCTACATCGATCCCAGCAGCTGTCTCATCGCCACTTTCATGTAGAGTCTCCGACAGAGGCGCTCCAGACGTACCGTCCGGACGCGTAGTATACGATCCCGCTAAATAGAAGAACTTCGCACCCGCCAAGTCTGGCAGACCATTGAGGACTACAGTGGTCTCCCCGAGAATTTCACTGCCCGGGAACGCTATCACCCCTTCACTTCCCAGGTTTAGGTAAGGAGCCACCGACACCGTTGTTGGTCCCGGTAATTGCGCAGGAGGATTATCCAGGCGAATCTCCACCTCTTTGGTCAGTTCAATATCGAGCGGGATATTGATGTTATCAGTGACAACGCCTGCAGCGGATGGCACCTGACGGGCAATACCCATTCGCCGAGGCACGAACTCCTGCGTCTCCTCATTGTAATCTCCGAGGATTGCATAGACCGCAATCGTTCCGACTCGCGCCGGTGTAATTTCGTACTCACCGCCATCTTCGAAAACATAATCAACCTGAGTCGCTGGCATCGGAGGATTCGCTTGGAAAACACTCGGCTGAGTATAGGTGATTCGGGCAACAGGTCGCCATCCAGGCCGCGTGACTTGGTCGAGTGACGATTTGAATCGGTAGATTTTTCCGCGCACCACTGGGCCGGGACTACCTGTGGGGCATGGAGGTACGGGGTCATCGGGAGAGGGGCTGGACGGATAAGCACTCGTTAGAACCGTTACGTTGCGAGCATTCAGCTCCATATACGTCACAAATTCGTATTCCTCGCGACCCGCTGTAACCGTATATTCTCCAGCGATTTCTGGCGCACTGATTGTCACGAGACCGTTTTCATCGGTCACGCCGGTGTAACGAACGTCATTGTCTACCCCAAGTTGAACGACAAAACCCGCGAGCGGACGGCCGGAGCCGATATCGAGGACGCCGACGTTCACTGAACCATCGATAGGGCCGCCCCAAGCTCCGCCAGTTACAATTCGAGGGTCGTAGTAGTTGAAACCACTTTTGAACGTAAACAAACCCTTCGGCATCACTACGTCGACATCAACAGCACCGGTATCGGCGGGCTTCGTTCTAAAACTCACAATGGAGCCGTTTTCGACCGCAAGAGATTCAACATCCTCCCCGTCCAAGCTAATTGAAACGTCGTCAGCATTGGAGTCAAAACCCCGGCCAAGCACTGTTACATAGGTATTTCCGGCGATAGAACCCTCATCGGGTTTCAGACGAATAATGGCAAAATCCTCGATGAACTTGAAGGAGTCCTCGAGTGCGCCCTGTGAGTCATTATTACGGACGACAACATCATGCAGTCCATGCGCACCCGCTACGGTTTTAGCTGTGATTTGCGTCGGTGTGACCGACAAATCCGTCAAAGGCACATCAGCGATTCGCACAGTCACGTCCTGGGTGAAGCCCGTTCCGGTAATGGTGACAGTCGTTCCGCCACTTGCGGGCCCCTGTTGTGGGCTAATACCGGTCAGTACCACCGGAGCAAATACTGTTACCGCTCGGCTGGCTGATAACGTCGACCCAAACGTGAATATATCGACGTCGTGCTCACCAACACCTAACCCCGTGGGCAGAAGCACGGCCATTTCATTGCTGCTATTGGTCGAAACAATTGTCGCGGACTGCCCACCAATTTCCACCCTTGAGGGAATCGCGGGCATATTATGGCCGATAATGGTTACAACGGTTTCGCTGTCTGCTTCCACTCGGCTCGGTACGACGCCAATGATCTCGACCGCCGTCGCGCTTGGATCAAAAACAACGAATCCATTCGCAAGTGCATCTGACGCGTCGGAGTTTTCGAGCACAACATCATACATTCCTGACGAAACTTGAGCGGGCCCTGTAACATCTAACCTTGTCGCTTGCTCTCCGGAAATCTCGAGACCTATCCCCTCTAAAGAACCAAATTTAATATTCTCCGCAAGTTGGAAACCTTCTCCAGTGAGAGCCTGAACGGACTCTTGGCCGACTGGAGCGAAGCCTGGCGCGATAGATTCGATGCGTGGGGTCGCGTAGACGAAGGCAAGGTCGCTCCTACTCACTTCAGCGTCTGCATTATAAACATGTATTTCAGGTCGACCAGGCGCGAGCGCAGGGGCATATCCAGTTATCGTCTCAGAATCTACAACCGTCGTCCCGCGTAATACTTGTCGATCAAGCAAAACGACCGTTAGGTCGTCGAACCCTTTTCCGTTGATGGTCACGGGCACCCCGCCCTCATCAGGGAGCCGTTGGGGGGAGATTGAGTCGATTCTCAGTTCAAGATGATAACGAAACCCTCGTGGGAGATCCGCCACCCCTCCAGGCGTTATAACGCGCACATCTGCGGGCCCAATCACACCTGCGGGCGTCGTCGCCGCAATTGAGACCTGGTCCAGAACCACGACATTTGTCGCCGGGATCCCCTGGAAGAAGACTTCTGCTGGTTCAACAAAAGATGTCCCTCTAAGCGTAACGCGTGTGCCCCCTGTTTCCGGTCCGTAGTTGGGACTCACCTGATTCAGCGTTGGAGATGGAATATCAGGGTTGGTACCCGCGTCGCCAGCAGGAGAAGTAACCACTCTCGCATCGGGGAGCGCTAACCCTCCGGCGTCGGTACCGCTCAATTCGTCTGGGCTCGAGCCTGTTTGACTGTCACGACACCCGACCAACAGAAAAAGCCCGAATAAAGTTATGCTAAGACGTTTCATTGGCTACCTCTAGTTTGAGTCACGAGTGACTCAAATACGCTACCCTATTCGCCATACCGATGTCAGGCGGATGTTGGCGGAATCTGCAGAAAAAAGCGGCTTTTCTGAGAAAAGAGGCTCTAACATGTGGGTCACAACGCAACGCGAACCACCAGAGTGTCCAGAAAGCTTTGACGGCGAACTTGGCCTTGGAAAAGCAGCGAGTACTCTCCTGCTTGTCCGAACTCAAGCCAGTAGACACCGGGCGGCCCAGGAGCAAGGGCATACCCAGGGGCCCCACCGCCTTTGAGTGCAAAAGATTGCATTTTGAGAGCAAGTGGAACTCTCAACTCGATCGTGTCTCCGAGCTTGTGAACATTCGCCTCAATCTCCGCGCGATTTTTTATGAAGCGATTCCAACTGTGTCCCGTGATTGATGCCGGCGATTCACGAAGAAGGTAATCGAGAAGCTCCAAAGGGTAGATGTCGACGATCTTCCCAACTTTGGGCATGAGCGCAATGACCTTCCGTGCGCGCGCTGGATCCCCGAGGAGAATGAGCATCTCAGCCACTTCTTTCATGACAAGGCCTCTCGACTTCGACTTCCGACGATTTGCAAGGATGAGCATCAAGTGCTCAGCAAACAAATGCGGACTCAGCCCATTGAGCTCTTCGGGAGGAAAGTCATCTTGCCCGAGCTTGTGTTTCAACTGCGCTGCTTTTGGTAACTGTGGTTCTTTGGAATCCGACAATGTAGGGAATAAACCCGCATGGGCGGGCAATCGAAGGGCATCGCTGTTTTTCACTGCTCTCGCGCCGCGTGATGCCGATGATTGTGGCTTTGCGGTCACTTTAGGTGCGGATTTCACCCCACCCTGTTGTCCCTTTTTAGGACCGTCGATCGCCAAGACTAAGCGACTTCCCGAAACTGAATCGCGGTCAGGTTACCGCAACTTGTGCAGATAAAGTGATGAATTTCCGCGTCTCCAACGTATACATAGGGTTCAACATCTCCCCAATATCGACGTCCCGCACCCTCAGGAATTGATGTACGACGATCCATCGTCGCCTCGCAGCGCGTACAGACGTTCATTTTCTTCACTCGCTTTTTGAGGCGGAACTTCACGCCTCTACTTTTGGGCTCATTCTCTCCTACGTCAAGGTACCCTCGATTCTGAATCACATTTCGGGCATTCTCGCACGGTGCGGTATGGTCTACTTCTACTTTTCATGGGGTTAGGCTGCGGCGAATCTATTTCGAACGAGACAGCTCCGCAAATTCGCCTGAATCCCGGCTGGGAGACCATTCCGGCTCGCCCACAGCTACAGGCATCTGCACTGTTTTTTGAGTCAAACGGAATTCATATTCTCGAAGGAAGTCTCGATTTTATTGCGACGATGGATGGCCAATTCGGTTTAGTCCTCAATGACCAACGCAATGACGTCGCTCAAATCACACAACTTTATGCACAAAATGTAGAAGATTTCTCCGGTACACTTGTCTTGTTCACCCAGTTTCCCGATGCAGCGAGTTTCTCTTCCGCTTATTTTCTCCCGATTTATAATCCAACGATAGGAACCGGCATGCCCTCATACGACCGCCGTGCAATCTTCGGAACCGAGAAGATGGAGGGCTTCGTCAACATGCAAACGCTGCAGAGCCATGCTGACAAGCTCATGGATGTGCTCACTCATGAAATCACCCATCGTCACGCTGCGTATTTAAAAGCAGACGTTACATCATCGACCAATCCCTTCTCTCTTCTAGGTCGTGAAGAAGCGCACTGGCACGCAGCCTTCAATAGCCAAGGCTCTCTTCTTGAGGGATATCATTGGCGCGAAACTGGACCTGGACGTTTTGTTTCTATTGATAAACAGTCCTCGCTCGCACCAATTGATCTCTATGCGCTTGGCCTACTTGACCCAGAGGAACTCAGCGACCTGTTTTTTATTCTCAACGCCAAGGTCGAAAGTGGAGCGTCCCTCCCGGCTGCTGCCGACCTCCCGGTAGGAACAGTGGTCAATGGTGAGCGCCTTGATATTTCAGGCGAAGATATCGTTTCAGCCATGGGGCCAAGACCTCGGCAAGCAGTGACAGAAGTTCGGTTTCTTTATGTCACGCGTCCAGGTGTATCGTCGACCTCGACCTTGACCCAAAGCGACATACGTACTCTTGAGCAGGTCCGAGAAAAGCTCGAAGCTTACTGGCGAGACCAAACTAGAGGTCGAGGAGAACTCCGAACCACCCCAATGATCTTGGCGCAAACTGATGCCACTGTTCACGACGACGCCGGAGCACCACAAGACATGGCTTCTTCCAATTGCCAATGCAACGCAGAGCGAAGACGAAGTTTCTCCGCAAACATGTCGACAATTTTTGGCTTACTCCTCGTGATACTCTTTTTTCGTCATCCTAAAATCGAAGCGTGAATTTCACATATTTTTTTAGCGGAATAGTTCATCCGCTGCACTCTCACCAGGACCTGACTTTTTACCCTTTGACATATCGTCCATCAGCTCGTGCATTCCTTCTTCTGACAGGTCAGTGCCTTCTTCGATCATATCCGCAAAGTCTGCAGCGATTTTTGAAACATCGTTAGCCATTCCAAAAATAGCCTTTGAATCTTTCAGGGAACCTTTTTGGGCTGCTCGACCCCAAGATTCAAATAGTCCAAAAGCGCCCTCAAGCCGTGCTTTCATGTCCTCAAGCCTCTGAGTCACTCGCTCGAGTTGCGCCATGACGTTATCTAACTCAGCATCCACTGGTTCTCCTCGTTTTCGCCTTGCCACCAAACGCGTCACTCGAGACGCCAGTTTTTTCTGTTGATCTAAGAGTTTCCGTAATTTAGCTTTTCTGCGATTGAGACGACCATCTAGAGCCTTGGCCACCTTGAGGCCTTTCGCCTGCATGTTTTTTGCGTGACTCAAAAAAAACGTATCCCAATCGAAATTCTTGTCACTCTTTTCCGTTCGACCTAGTGCTCCCTGATTGTCCGTAAGGATAGATTTGCCTGCACTAACATCTTTGCTCGCGTCACCTTCATCACCAGATACGGATACCCGCCCCTCAGAGACTCTCACAACCACTGTACCGTCGGCCGCAACTCCCGTATCGAACTCTGTCCCTCGAACTCCAGCAACCGCATTGGCTGTTCGAACTTCAAACGCAGTATCACCCGACCTGGATTTCGTTACCTTTGACCAAATACGCCCAAAGAAAACAACCGCGCCGTTGGGCTTTTCTCGCGGTTTCGCAGACGCTTTAACAATGATTTCGGATCCCGGCTTAATTTCTGTCAAACTCCCGTCGGCAAACCGAAGCTTGACGGTACCCGCGGGCGCTGTCCGGATTCTTGTTCCCGAAACAAGCTGAGCCCCCTGCTTCACCGGCGAATACGATTTTTTACCCGGAGCACGTATTGTATTCTTACCCGTCGTAGCTATCACGGTAACTTTTGCATCTTGAGCATAGACGTGCGTACCATTAGCAGTCACAATCGCGAGCATAACGACCAAGAGTGCACTTATTCGTGAGGTACAGAAAGATTGAATCTGCAGATAGCCTGTAAACATCCTAGCGTCATCATAGACACAAGCCCGCGCGAGTTCCAGAGGTGAGATGTGATGAATTTGACTGTAGCCGCGATCACACTTTTTCTCGCAGCCCCTCATTCAGCGCTTAAACCGACTCTCGTCTCTCTTCGAGACCAGTCCGACACCAGTTTGTCTAGCGAGCAAAAGACCGCGGCTTGCATTGTCAAAACATCACTTCTGAACGAGTTTCGTCGAAACGGCGGATACGACGTATTACCCTTAGACGCAGAGTTGCCCAAAGAATCGCAAGGAGCGCTCAGTCTCAGCGTCAAATTACGACCAGATGGAGTGTGGACCGTCACTTATTCAAAGGCGGATGATACTCATACCCTATTTCTTCGACCCGACCGAGCGATGAGCCCTCAACTCCGGACTCTACGCGCTCACTTCGGACTGAAACCCGAGGTAAGTGGCTATCCATTTGTTTTCAATGACCAGGCAACGGCACTTTTGTGCGCAGGACAAAAAGAAAAAGCTTTGCAGGCCACAGGTATGGCTTTTCATGATGCCTTTCTCCATGTCGAAAATCTAAAGCTGCCTACCTCGGGAACGGGTCTATTCAAAAACTGGCTACAAGGGAGGCGTCACCTTCGTAAAAAAGAATATCGACAGGCGCAGAAACGCCTGCGGGCCGTCTCTAACCGATTACAGCGAGGCGAATGGATGCCTGACTGGCGCATAGGAACCTCGGAGGACTTCTCAGCCTCTTCTGTACAATTCATCGATGAGCATCTGATCGTATTCAATCGCGGCGACTTCATAAGTTTAAATCCACGTTCCGGCGAAAACAACTGGCGTTTTTCGATGGGAGAAGGCTTATCAAGGCTTGTCAAAATCGGGCCTCGAACGTTTCTCGCTATTTCCACGAAAAGACTGACAGGTCTGGATTCAGAGAAAGGAATTCCTCGATGGTCCATTTCTCTCAAACGCCCACTTGATGAGGTTGTTGTAAAACGCGGCATTCTGTACGCGGCAAATAAAGATAGCCTTGTTTCGCTCAACATAGAAACCGGTCGTATGCTCTGGAAAAAAGGCAACCCCAAACGGATAATCGCAGGGCCAGCTCTGTTTGAAGACTATGTTGTTCTCCCCCAGAGAAATCATCTGTCATTTCATACGAGCGACGACGGGCAGTTCAAACACAGTCTAGCGGTCCCCGACGAAGTATCAGGCCCTCTTTTCTCACTCAATCAGAATACCTTGTGGACACTCATCGGAGGAAGCCAAATTGGAGTCATACGTTCGGAACCGGTTTTTTCAACTCGTTCTGCTGAAACGATAACAAAACCGCAACTGAGCGCTACAGTTTCGGGAGCATTAGCCGCCACGTGGCCTCCTAAAAAGTTGGGTGACTCAATCGTCTTTTCCGCAGAGCACATGACGCGAGGCCCCTTCGTGAGCCAAGTTAATATTTCAGGCAAGAAACCCATCCAAAGTCATTATTGGCAATCCAAAGGCCCTGTTCATCTTTTGGATTCTTTTCAGGGCTTTATCTCCCTCTCACAAAACAGTCGCAGGGTTCTCGCCCGATCACATCAAGGGAAAAAACTTTGGCAAAAGAAATTTAGAAGGCCCGTGAAAACATTTCATGCGAAAAACGATTTAGTTTGGGTTGCGTCAGGTGAAATTGTCTTCGCCTTAGATCAGTTATCGGGAAAAATAATTTTCAAAATCCAACTCGATGAACCTATCGTCGAACTGGAAACATCTCGGTCCCACGGCGTCGCCGTCACCAAATCAGGTACACTCTATGGCTTCGAAACCTCTCCATCATCGAATCAAAGGTCTATTCTTACACGAGTGCAGACGGACCTCGTTCAATCATATTTGAGTGCCAACCAATTACGCAAAGCAAAGCAGCTGATAAACAAGATGGATAGAGACTTCTCAAACTTCAGTTTTTCCCGATTCTGGAGACCTCTGTTAGATCCAAAATGGTATCCCAAATCAACCCAGGATATGCCGTTTAATCCCACATCCCTCCGGGCACGTCCTTTTCATCAAAGACTATTGCGGTCGACCGGCGCCTCTCATCTCATGACGCTTACATCTTCCGTTTCGGACGAGGTCTTTTTGGCGAACTTACTGCGCGATACGCTCACTCAGGCACCTGCCCCTGTGTCAAAAAAACTCAGGATCCAGGCAATCCGTGCCGCATATCCAACAGAGAAACTCTTGGCAACAAGTCACGAATTCATCGTTTTCGCCTCAACAACCAGTACTTTATCCAAAACATCAGGCGCAAACACTCGAGTGAGAGTCTTCGAGACCTCAACAGGAAAGCAGCTCTGGCAGAATTCATATCAAACACATCTGAGTGAAGCTGAGGCAGCCAAGGACGGCATTTTGTTCTACGGCCCAAACCATATCATTTCAACCTCAACGACCACTGGGAATAAAAGATACAAAAGCAGCTCACCTGACGGAGAAAAGCTCAATGCATCCTCTTACCGAGAATCATGGCTCCTCGCTGCCGGTAAGAGAATTATGCTCCTTAATAAAAAGACAGGCTCCATCAATAAAACCTATTCTCTCCCCGCTAAAATCAAGGACTTTTCACACTCCGTCGGAAACAATATCGCTTTCGTTATCGATAACGATTCAAATCTTCATTCAGTGAGTCTCAACAGTAATAAGAAAAAAACATATGAGCGAGTTCCCTTCAGCCGCTTATATAGCGACGGTGAGACAACCGTCGCGTTTCAGCCCGGTTCAAGCTCTGTATTCATCTTAGAGCCTAATGACTTGAAATAAAATCACTCTAAATCTTTGAGTTCAGAGTATCTGAAGTCACGAATTGTAGGATCAGTTCGAACTCGAATATTTCTGGTAACCCCCGAAAAATCACCTTCAGGATACTGTACCCCTTCACCTTCTGTAGTTGTGTCAACTGCGCTAAAGGCGGCATTTTTTCCTTGCTGCAGTCGCCCCCCAACCGTTGCCTCCTCGCGGTTATTGGTTGGAATCTGATTACCCATGGAAGCGCTTGACGCACGTGGTGGATGAATTTTTCGAAAGAAGTCGAGCGGATTTATATCACTTGGAGCAGCAAGCCTTTCTCGCACTTCGTCCATCGAGGCGGGGCGTTTCGCGGGGTCAAAGGCGATCATCGAATTTACTAGGTTTACGATATCAGGAGGACAGTCAGGCCTTTCAACCGCGGGAGACGGCAAACCTTTTTCCTGTTGGATTCTCATTTCTATGGCAGACAGAAGCGGATTCGCGACGGGTTCCAATTTGAATGGGAGCTTTTTTGTAAGGAGCCGATATAAGACGATGCCCAGCGCGTAAATATCACCGGTCGGTGAGCCTCTCTCGCCGTCAATAATCTCCGGCGCGAGGTAAGTCGGCGTACCCACGGTTGTCCCGGTGATGGTCAACTTTTCGGAGCCTTCACCCAAGGCCAGACCGAAATCGACGAGTTTTACAGTCTGACCATCTGAAAGTACAAAAATGTTCCCAAGTTTCACGTCTCGATGAGCAATCTCTATGGAGTGCGCATAACCCAGCGCCGCTGTTACTTGAGCGACGACGAAACGAATATAATCTATGGGCCAGGGTCGCTCATCTAAAGCGAGAAGAGATGCTAGCGAATTCCCCTCCAAGAGTTCCATCGGCAAGAAGAGACGACCCGCTTGCTCAAACGCGGGTAATGTTTTCACGATATGCGGATGTTCGAGACGCGCACAAATCGCGGCTTCTTGTAAAAAACGTGTTTTGAGCTCATCAAGTTTTGAAAGTTCAGGCCTTAAAATTTTGATTGCGTAATCGCGACCGTCGAGTCGATGACGTGCTCGAAAAATAACGCCGACCGCACCACGACCTATTTCTTCGCAGAAATCCCATTCCCGAATTGTCGAGCCCGGTTGAATGCGCATGTCGAGAGTATACACAATTCCAAACGGTTACCGTTACAATTCGTGCTTTCCTGGAGAATCTTTCTCTTGAGTGCTAAACTACACCCCGCCGTCTATTTCGACCGTGTACAAGGTAAAACACGCATGCCCAATGAAACCGTTCAAAGCAGAGCGCCAGCAACGAAGACAAAGAAAAAACGTCCTCCTCTACCCATCCCGCTAGGAGAAGTTCTGAACGGCTATAAATTAACCAAAGTTGTAGGTCGCGGAGGAATGGGCACGGTTTATTTAGGTGAGCATGAGCTTCTTGGGAGGAAGGCTGCAGTAAAGGTTCTCGCGAAGACCTTTTGGAATGACCAAGAATTTGTGTCGCGATTTTTTAGTGAAGCGCAGGTCGCAACCAAGATTAACAACCCGAATATTGTAGATATTTTAGACTTTATCCACGACGAAAACCCAAAAAGAATCGCTTATATTATGGAATTGGTTCAAGGGCCAACCCTAAAGGCATGCATCAAGAATCATCGGTTCTCACTTGGGCAAAGCATTAATGTGAGTGCCCAGCTGGCATCGGCACTGCGCGATGCCCACGAGGCCGGCGTCATTCATCGAGACCTAAAACCCGCAAACATCTTGGTCGTTGAGCCACTCGATTCAGACCTATCCATCCTTCCTAGCGTTAAGTTGCTCGACTTTGGCATCGCCAAAGTGACCTCGGGTCAAGTCAATCATCAAACGATGCAAGGAACGGTGCTCGGAACTCCGAAATATATGGCACCAGAGCAAATCAGCGCAGAGCCGGTTAGTCCGGCGACAGATATTTACGCGCTTGGAGAAATTTTCTTCGAGATGGTGACGGGTCAACGAATCTTCAACGGACCCAACAAAGTGGTCATGGCGCACAAACTAAGTGGAAGTATTCCAGAGCTTGAATGCCCCGCTGATATCCCGGGAAGCGCAAGGGTCATCCAACTCACAAAAGCCTGCCTTCAGCCTGACCCAGCAAAACGCATCTCGATCGACGAATTTTCGTCGATGTTACAATTGTTGCGAGAGAATACAGGCATCGACAGTTCGTTACCGATTACCAGGCGTAGGCAGTCGTGGACAGCCGAAGATATCCCTTCAGGCAGTCCTCCAAGCATTGATGCCCCCGAGTCATCTGGGTCACTTCCGCCGAATCAACCGAACTTAGTCACCGCAACAAGCGCCGGAAATTTTTCACTGCCGAAAAAGAAGCAAGCCCCCATAATGTTGATCGCGACATTTGCGCTCATCGCCGTAACTTTCATTGCTGCTTATTCGCTTTTGCAAGCGCCCAAGCAACAAGCAAAAACAACGCAACTAAACACTCGCAGCGAGACTGCTCCGGTCACAACAGAAAAGAAAACTGTTCCCAAGGTAATGCGGCTTACATCTGAGCCTGCAGGAGCATTCGTCATTGATGTACGGCGTAATACTCAACTTGGTACAACGCCTTACCAACTCGATTATACCGACGGAGCCATCATTCAATTACGACTCGCTTTGGACGGATATCGACCTTACCCCATTCGCATCACTGAATGGGCGAGTGAAATTCACTATCGCCTTACGAAACGGGTAAATAGTCTCGCTACACAACCGGATCCCGTCAATGAATCCAGGCCTAAAACATCTGCAAAGCGAGAAAAACCTACGACGGTACCGAGGCAAAAAGAGCCGATGCGATCCAAGAATAAAAAATTGGAGGAGCCAGAAGCCGCCCCCTCTCAAGATGACGATGATACTTCGCCCATGAATCGACAGGACATGCCTAGCTGGTGATGGTAACTAGGTCGAGTGAGTCACCATTGAGGCATCTCTTCACGGTTCATAGGGCTCTCTGAATCTTCGGTCTCCGGGCTTGGTATCGCCGGCTTTTTCCTTTCCTTCACCTTTCTTTTCGGTTTCGTTTTTCGCGCAGGAGCGAGGGCAGGCTTCTCTGGGACACCTTTTTGCTTGGTTTGCCTGTCAACAACAGGGACTGGCAATGTCTGCGGCAAAGGTTTTTGGATGGTCTTTGGCGCTTCTGGTTTCGAGGGAGCCTCATCTCTAAGTATGTTCGAATTCTTCACAGAACTGCCCTTGCCTTCGGGCTCTACAGAACGCTTTTCCTGGGTTTCGGACTGCTCTTTCGGTGCACGAATAGTCGATTTTGTATCGGCAGGTCCAACCTTCGTAGAATACGCAATTGCGATAAGTATTGCAGCCGCGATACCGAGAACCAACAGGAACACGCTCGGTTTATTAGCTCTATACGCGAGTGACGTCAGGGTGGCTTGATTGTCCGTAACACCAGATAAATCTTCTTGAGAATCATTTATATTTTCGAAACCACCTGTCGTAGCCGTGGGAATCGTTGAGGTACGGCCTGTCACTGAACCCTGAACAAGACCACCAACTGATACTTGAGACATGTCTGAATCGCCTGGTGTTTGAATCCATGTTCCAACGGCCTGCGAAAACTCGCTTAGGTCTATTCGATCGGCTGGTTCACGAGCCAAACCCGCTCGAATGATGCGAGTTAAGTACCCCACATGTAACGCATCACTCGGCAAATTTAAGTTTAGCGGATTATGAGACAACTTCGCCTGAAAAACGGCCATGTTACTTCCAACAAAAACCGGTTGGCCTGTCAGCATCTCGTACAGGAGCTCGGCCAGTGCATACACATCGGTTTTTGGGGAGACATTGTCATTTCCTATCTGCTCTGGAGCCATATAACGGGGAGTCCCCATCATGACGCCCGCTTCCGTGGGGTTGGAAGACAAACTGTCATCGTCGCTCCGTCGCTCGTGTTCAATCTTAGCGATGCCGAAGTCCAAAATCTTTACGCTAGGAATAACCGACAAATCAGAATCAGGAGATTCTAACAAAACAATATTTTCTGGCTTCAAGTCTCGATGTACAACCCCGAGTTCGTGAGCCGCCGCAAGAGCCGAGCACAGTTGTCGCGAGACATTCGCTGTTTGAATTCGACTCAAGCGTCGTTCTTTCAAAACATCCGCCAGACTAGGCCCCTTTATATACTCCATCACGTAGGCAATAACGTGTGGTGTTTCCGTCTGAACAAAGTCGACGATATCGACAATGTTTGCGTGGCGAATGTCGTTAACGACTCGAGCCTCGTGGAAAAAGCGACGAACCAAATCAGGCTGATGGCTCAAATGAGGGTAAAGAACCTTCACGGCCGCCCGGCGCCCAAGGAGGGTATGCGTTCCGAGATAAACGCATCCAGCGGAGCCTTCACCAAGAACTCGGTCTAACCGATAGCCACCTATGACCTCACCCAATTGAACAGGCAAAGTGTTGGATAGGTTTGAAAGTGCGTTCGTTTCGTCACCCGTTTGTTCGAGTTCTTCTGACAACTCTACTTCCCGTCTCGTTGGCCGGGTTTCCAAAGGATCTCGCCGAACTGTCCCTTGACCGCAGCAAATCGCCCAACCACAAAAAACCAATCACTGAGTCGATTCAAGTATTGAATCAGTTCTGTCCGCTGTTCTTGCAATCTGCTCAGCGCGACCACTCTTCGTTCAGCGCGGCGACATACTGTACGCGCCTGGTGGATAAGTGCTGAAGTTTTTCCTCCTCCAGGCAGGATGAAAGACTTGAGCGTTGGCAATTCCAAATTATAAGCGTCCATCTCTTTTTCTAACGTCTCTATATCCGCAGCTGAAACCAAAATTTGTTGTGGGTGTAGATCCTCCGGCAACGTCGCCAATTCGCCGCCCGCATCAAACAATTCATGCTGGATTCGACGCAATTTTGCGGGCAGGTCCAATTCGCCTTCGAATTCACCCAGTTCAATCACCAAGCCAACAACGGCGTTCAGTTCATCGACCGTACCGTACGCTTCGAGGCGTGCGTCGTCTTTCGAGACTTCCTGCCCACCGGCAAGTCGCGTGACTCCGTTGTCGCCTGCCCTAGTATAAACCCGATTTATTGTAATACCCACAGGCCGGGGATAGAACGTTCCACCTACTGCAGGCAAGCCATCCCAATGAAAAAATTGCCTTTTTCTCTGCACGCGAGATTTTTTAATGTGCAAGGTCTCTCATTACTAGTATCCACGCACAGCCGAAACAGGGCGGAACCGGTGAACGTGGTGTTTTCTAAAAAAAATATGGCATTCGTTGCTCTTGGAGCAAACTTAGACCGGCCGCGTGAATGCATCGAACTCGCCGTCAAGCATCTCGAAACAAACGAAATCAAAGTCTTACGCCGCGCCTCCCTCTACCGCTCTCCTCCTATGGGCCCCCAAGACCAGCCGGACTTCATCAATACGGTCGTCCAGGTCGATGTAGGATTCTCTGCCCACGAGCTACTACAAAAGCTCCAAAACATCGAAATTCTGATGGGCAAGAAAAAGATACGGCATTGGGGACCTCGCATCATCGATTTAGACCTTCTCCTTTTTGGGGAGCAGATTATAAGCTCAGATACGTTGGTGGTCCCTCACCCAAGAATGCACGAACGTCGATTTGTGCTCGAACCTTTAGCCGAACTCTCACCCGACATAATTGTTCCTATTCATAATAAAACCGTCAAAGCACTCGAGGCGGAACTCACGGATCCAGCAATATTTCGGCTGACTTGACTTGTCCTTTCGAGCGTTTCAATCTGCCGACAGTGAGAGCCTTTACAATCATCGGCGCGCTACTATTCTTCAGTTGCGCAGCCTGTGAATTTGATCGTGTAACTGTGGACTCAGATTCTCTTGAGCGTATCGCCAAACTAAAAAACGGGGCGATTACGCAACCAACGAGTGTTCAAGCTCACTATTCCCTCGCCCTAAGCCTCGAGGAAGCCGGACTGGATATGCAGGCTGCTGACGCTTATCACAAGGTTCTGCAGCTCAACGAAACGCATGGGCCTAGCCTTGGGGCGCTTGGTCGCCTTTACGAAAAACTAGGTTACTTTACAGCTTCCTATCGGCAACTCATGACGTGCGTACGTGTGGCGCCCGACTTCCCAGAGTGTCTTTATCAACTTGGTGCGCTTCTCCAAAGAGACGGTTCTAATACAGGACTCCAACAAAGCCTGACCTACTGGCGGCGTTTTCTTGAAACCGCCCAGAATCATCCCAAACGAGCCGAGGTTCAAAGGCGCCTAAACGAAGTTGAGGCCCAGCTAGATACGGCATTGGACAAGGCTCCATCGTCAACCGATGTCTCAGCTTCGGCTCCTTCAAGTGCGCCACCAACCGCTTCCGCTCTACCCGACCACTCTAATGTAAAATCAGATGAACCCGTCGGAAAACTCAACCCCTTCGGGCAGGCGATTAGTGAGGCCATTGCGGCAATTCGCAAAAAAGATTCCCCCGCCGCCGAGAGAGCATTTCGGAGAGCACTGGCACTTAGACCTGATGACGCCGGCGCGATGGCTGGCCTAGCAGAAACGCTTTTTCATCAAAAGAAGACCGCGGAAGCACAATCCACGATTTCAAAGGCATACGAGATCGACCCAAAAAACGCACAAACGCAGTGGGTATTCGGTTTGATTATGATCAAAACGGGTCAAAACATCGGTAAGGCGCTCGAAGCGTGGGAGGCACTCAATCGAGAATCACCAGAGTTCGCAAAGCAAGTTGGCGTGACAAAGACGCTAGAAACAGTAAAAAAAATGCGCGAAGGGAAACAACCGCAATAAGTATTCTCAACTTTGGGAAACTAGCAACCTAGTCCACAGCCTAAGAACGTCTGCAATTTGGCTAGTTGTTCGCTTTTCAAGCCTTGTACTTCACCTGTAGGCGACAATGTTCGGGCCATAAGACTGATTTTTGCGACATGCTCAAGAATCTCTAAACGGTCATAGGCCTTTGCTAAGGTCGGCCCCAGGGTAATAGACCCATGCCGTTGCATAATAAGCGCACAACAACTTTTCACCGGTTCACGTAAGGCATTGGGGACCTCTGAGGTCGTCGGAGTTGAATATGGCAAAGTTGGAACTTCGCCCAGCTCGCAATAGGCCTCGGGCATTAATGGCGTTGCCAGGCTGACTCCCGCGACAGTGTGCGCGATCGCGATCGGAGGGTGGGCGTGAACAACCGCATTGATATCAGGGCGTTCTTCGTACACTGTGACGTGCATGGCAATTTCCGAAGAAGGGACGTGTTTCTCCCCTCTAACGGGCGTTCCTGCGAGATCACACAAGACCATGTCTTCTGGTTTTAGAAAACCTTTCCGCTTTCCGCTCGGAGTGACAAGCAAACGTCTTTCCCCGACGCGGACCGAGACATTCCCATCGCCTGACACGATATAACCACGGTCGTACATCCTCTTGCAGACCTCGACCAAGTCCCGTCGTGCTCTCGTAAGATCCGCATTATGAGAATATTCGCGCTGCCTCATTTCGTTCTGCCCGATGCTAAGGCCTTAGCCAGAGCATCAATACTTTTCTTATAACCTGCTAGTCTCTCTTTTGGTATAGGCGGAGCAGGAGGCACAACGACTCGCAATGGATTCACATGCCTGCCGTGCTTTAGAGTTTCGAAGTGCAAATGCGGGCCTGTGGCTAAACCAGTGCTTCCCACGTAACCTATAACCTGCTTTTGAGACACACGTTTACCTGCCCTTATACCTCTAGCAAATGACTTCAGATGCGCGTAACGGGTCTCAAAACCATTCGCGTGACGAAGATAGACGACATTACCGTATCCTCCACCCCGCCCGGCCTTTTTCACGACACCGTCACCAATCGCCCAGATTGCCGTACCGCGAGGCGCTCCGTAATCCACGCCCCGATGGGCTCGTCGATATTTGAGCACAGGGTGCCTTCTCATCCCGAATCGACTCGTGATACTCGCGAATTGAATAGGTGATTTCAGAAAAGCTTTTTTCACCGAGCCTCCGCTCGCAGTGTAATAACCTTTTATCTTTTCTTGATCGTCGTAAAAAAAGGCCTGATGAGCTTCACCTTCTGCCCGCTGATATTCTGCCGCCAAAATTTTTCCATATCGATAAAACTCGCCACCCACAAATTGCTTTTCTACGATTAGTCGAAAACGGTCTCCTTTCCGTGTCTCAGTAAAAAAGTCGATATCCCAAGCAAATAAGTCCACAAAACTTAACGTCAATTGAGGTTTCTCAGATGCTGAATCCATCGCCATGTAGAGACTGTTTTGAATTTCTCCTTGAACGTAAGCGGTCGAAGTACGTACAAGTGATTTTTCTTCTACTCCGAAGAACTCACCCGACGCATCTCGATAAGCGTGAAGCTTCAATGTCTTATCAACGCTATAACTAAACCAAATAAGAGCGCCTTTCCTGTCTAACAAGTATTCGAATTGGTGTCCTGGCTTAGCGAGTCTCCAGTCAAAATAAGGACGTAGCACCCGAACAATGGACTCGATATCTCCGCCGTCCATTCCCGCTTTTTGCAAAGTGGAAGAAACCGCCATATTTGGCCTGATTTGCCCCATTGATAAAGTGAGATGTTTATCATGATGAGGTCCTACCGCTGTTGTTGAGCTATATATCAATAACGGCTCTGCCTTTTTGGTCATGTCGGTATCCGGTTCATTTGAGCCACAAGCAATTGCGAAGGAACCAATCGCTATTAGACAAGGAACGTAAAGCCTTTTCATCGTTACCTAGAAGGGCTTCTCACAATAGCAGCCACTTGAGAACTCCAATTGAGTAGAACCTTGGTTCCGTCGAACGGCTTCACAAACTTCCTTCGACACAAAGGCGTTCGACCACTTACGTTCTGCCGCGACAGGTCCTACTCGGCGAATATCTTCTACATTTCTAAATTGATATCGCCAACACAAAGAACTAGAGCCATGCTTATCCTCTGCTCCGAGCCCAAATGGCCCCGGTTTTGATTTGAGACGGTCCGCTTTTTCACGGAATTTTTTACAATAACTGTATCCTTTTCGAGCTTTTTCATTCCTCTGTGGTGAAGCTGGATGAGTTGGAGAGGCGACTTTTGCCAATGCTTTAAAGGCGACCTCTAAATCTTTGACCTGTTGCCCCGCCTGCGCAATCGCACATCCCGCAAAATAGTCCGCGCGTAACTCTTCGTCCCATGGATGATCGAACTCTCCTCGCAGATTTCCCGAGGCCGTTAAGTGATGCCCGATTTCATGAGCGAGCACACCAAAAGATGCGCCTGGACCAAATTTCTCGTCGAGGAAATTCAGGAAGCTGGCGGAGTAGACAATCAGTGCACGAGTTCGCCTGCCTTGTCGCAGGCCAGAAACGAAAGTCAAAGCATTATTGCCTATCGATGGATTCTCAAAGATATCTCCAGCCCCGCAACGTCCGTCCTTCATGACCAGCGGACAGAGCAATCGGTAGGCTAACCTGATCTCAGCCACCGCACGCGCTTTAGGAGTCCTATTTTGTTTAGGGTCATAAGGGAACTTTGATTTCCCTCGGCACACAGGTGGCGCCGTGAGGACCAACGACGCAATTAGCACCGCTGCGGTCAACGCTAAGCGGCCTCTTCAACGACGGTGCTTGATTTTTCGGTATGGTCAGTACCGTCAAACCTCAGCAAGACTCCCCTTTTCTCGTTTTTCGTTGCAATGAGCACAGGGCGATTCCAAATTTTGAAGAGGCATGAAAGAGTGTCTTGGGCCCAATCTGATTGAAGATCGACACCCTCATGATAATGAAGCAACAATAGTTCGCCTCGATTGCCCCAGTTTGCATCAAGCACGGAGATTCTCGGCTGACCAGAATTCGTTAAGTTGGCAATCATTTTTGCCTTAATTTCACCAAACTCACGGGATTGAATTTCCCAGTCTCCGGACTTTCGATTAACGCCGTAAGTAAATAGTTTCTGCTCTCGCGCAAAGTCTTCGGTAAGAAACTCGGCGATGAAAGTCGCATCATTATAAATTTTCCGGACCTCGAATATTTTTTCGCGACCTAATCCAAGTTCTTTATCCCATCGGCTACGCGTGGAGTAGTCATCGCAGTTTGACCATTCCATACCAAACTGACCTTTATTCCATCGTTCTTCAATGTGTCGAAAAAGTTCTATACCCAGTTTATAAGGATTTACTCGACCTGGTTGTGTGCCCATAGTCCCAGAGTGTGAACACGCATAATCAACAAGCTCATGATCTTTTAGAGCGCGGGTAGTCATTATTTTCGAATGCCAGTAACTTGCCCAACCCTCGTTCATAATCTTCGTCTGCATTTGTGGAAGAAAGTAGTAGGCCTCATCACGAATGATACTCAGGACGTCGCGCTGCCAATTCTCGACGGGCGCTCTTTCTAACAGGAAAAGCAACACATCGCGTTCAGGAGAAACAGGATCTCTCTTTTTTTTACTCGCTTCTTCTTCCATGAGTTTTTTCTGACTCTCAATAAACTCTTCTGGGTTAACAAAGTTGCGTAAATAGGATTTATCAGTCGGAATCAGAGGCACTGCTTTAGATTCTTCCGCATCAGAAACTTCCGCTGAAGTGCCTAACGAGACCGTCTTCTCTTGAAAGACTGAATTTGGGTCGATCAAATTCTCCAGAGTCAGACAACAATCAATGAAACCCTCAACTTCTTCAATTCCATGCCGATCAATATATCGACGAATCCGAGAAGCATGATTCGCCATCTGGTCCAACATTCGTCGGTTTGTATGACTGAAATAAAAATTGTTTTTGAAGAAATCGGAATGACCATACACATGAGCCATTACAAGCTTTTGATCGGTCAGGGCATTTGAATCCATCAGATACGCGTAACAAGGATCGGTATTGATCACGAGCTCGTAAATTTTCTGAAGACCATACGTGTGTCCCTTTGATAACGAATCGTAACTCATTCCCCACTTCCAATGGGGATAACGAGTTGGAAAGCCACCGTAGGCAGCAACCATGTTCATCTCATCTTGAGTGACCATCTCAAAGATCGTCTCGAAATAATCCAAACCGAACTCATCCGCATAACCGCGAATTTCCGTGTGCATTTCAGCAAGATGAGGAGGTAAACTCATAGACGCATGATAGGGCGAGACGGCACAGAAAGAAATCGCGCAAGGGCGATTCCCGCGTATTCCTTTGAAATAATTGATTTCCCTGCATACACCTGGTCATTTCCCTAATTGATTCATTTGAAAGTTTGGCCGTTCATGGTAGGCCCCAGGGCGTGTGGGTCTCCAATCCTTCGGTTGTATATCTTAGATTCTCCCTGGCGGCAGCGCTTATTTTTTCCCTGCTGACCGCGTGTTCTAAGTCGCCTGAGAATCAAGCGGCCAAGAAAAAGATTTGGGACAATGAGATTGTTGTCTCTGACCTTGAGAAGTCATCCAAAGAAAAGCTCGATGCCTCGAAAATGGCCACCAATACGACGATGAAGGACCGAATTCTTCAAATGTCCGCTCAAGAGGCAATGCTTCGTCACGAGCCTTTTGAATATAAAGGAAAAGCTCGAATCATCGTAGGCGGTCGCAAGCGAAGGTTAGATGTTACCGAAAAGACAAAAATCACGGTTGGGTTACACGGAAGCTTTTCCGTCCAGCAACGCGACGCAGAGGATAAGCCGACCCGAGCTATGGTTTACAACAACGGAACAATGTTCATCCGAAATGGTTCTGGCGATATGCGCGCGCAAGGCATCGTTAACAACCAACACTTGAGTGTACTCGAAGAAGCCTGGGAACCTCTGTCCGTATTTTCTTCATATTTCGGGCCCCGCTTCAACTTGAAGTCGGCAGGCATCGAAAATTTCAATAAAAGAGAAGTTTTCAAATATGATATTTCTTTGGGTGAAGGCCCTGACATCATCGAAAGTAAAGATGGTGATCGCGCCAAAAAACCTCTTACTCTAAACGGTAGTCTGCTCGTAGATGTAGAAACCGCAGTGGTGCTGAAGGCGTCGTTGAAAGGGAAATTAGAAGTACCGAGCGCTAAAGCACCTACCAGCACGGTCGCCAGCGCTAAGAAGAAGCCCCGAACAGGGACCATCATCGTTCGTCTCGACTTCGCACTTCGCAGCATAGAGGCAAAAGAACAAAGGCCCTCTAAATTCATCGACGCGATACGGCGTCACCCCACGGACCTAAATCCCCTCGCTTTCATGAAAGGTGATACGCGAACAAGCACTGTCATCGGCGGCACGAAGAAGAAAAAAAAGAAACCTGCTGCTAAGAAACCGAAGAAATGAGTGCTCACGAAGACGCTCGACTATCGCTTAGGGCGGTCCTAAAAAAAGGGCCTATCGTCATCAAGGTAGGGTCAGGAGTACTCACAGACAAAGACGGTCGTCTAGAAACAAAAATCGTCAAGCGTATTGCTTCCGAAGTAGCCCCACTCGCCAGTCCCGGCCGGTGGCCTTTCATCGTTTCTTCTGGAGCCATCGCTATCGGCATGTCTGGTCTAGGAATGAAGACTCGACCTCGGACGATTCCCGGCCTTCAAGCCGCAGCTGCCGTTGGACAAAGTAAGCTTGTCGAAGCCTGGGGTAATGCTTTTCGGAAGTATGAGATCCCGGTGGGCCAAGTTCTACTCACTTCGGACGACATATCCAACAGAACCCGCTTTCTAAACGCACGCGCAGCACTGCTTGAACTACAAAAACGAAAAGCGATTGCAATAATCAACGAAAATGACAGTGTTTCCTATGAGGAAATCGCGGTTGGAGACAACGATGGACTCGCCGCGCAGGTTTCAAACATCGTTAATGCTGGTGTTCTCATTCTTCTGTCCGTTGCTCCAGGAATTCTCGATAAAGATGGGCAGATTATCTCGAGCAGTCTTTCTACGGACACCAAGCTAGATGGCATGCTAAGGGCTTCAAAATCTACTTTCGGAAAGGGTGGCATGGCCACGAAACTAGCTGCTGCGAGAGCTGCAGGCGGACTCGGAGCGCACGTCGCTATTATAGACGGGAAACAGCCTGATGGGCTCGCTCGTTTGCTTGCGGGCGAGGACATCGGGACCGTTTTACTCCCACCACAAACCAAGGACCCGTTGAATAGTCGGTCGCATTGGATTGCGCATGCACTAAAGCCGCAAGGCCATCTGTGCGTCGACAAAGGAGCAAGCGACGCTTTACTCAAACAAAATAAAAGCCTCCTGCCCTCGGGAATCATATCGGTCGATGGTGAATTTGATGCGGGAGAATCCGTGAAGATTATGTGCGGCGATCGAGAACTCGGCCGGGGCCTAGTCCGCTACAATTCCGCACAAATTCGACAAATCGCAGGCCAAAAGAGTGAGGCAATTAGGGAAACACTCGGCTTTTCGCTGGGCTCCGAAGTCATTCACAAGGACGACCTCGTACATGCCTCAAAACTCTAATGCCGCGGCTTCTGGTGATTTTCCGAGGTTCAATCGTCGCTTTTTCATCACTTCTCCACCAACAATGATTGTGCTTATGTTAGGGTCCTGACCGCGTGACAATCCAGGCATTACTTCAGCAAACCAAACAGGCCGCCCGAGTCTTACGACGAGCCCCCATCGAAATACGAAACGAGGCACTACTTCGGATTGCAGACGCAATCACGAAAAATGCGACTGAGATCCTTGCGGCGAACGAAATTGATATGGATAACGCTTCCTCGATTTCCTCTGCGCTTCGAGACCGCCTCAAACTAACCCCTGGACGGGTTGAAAACATGGCTACGGCGCTGACCGAAGTGGCCTCCCAACAAGACCCCTTAGGTAGTCATCGCGAGCTTGGAAATGGCCGCTCAGGCATTCGAGTCACTCGTCGCAGAATCCCCCTAGGTGTCATTGGAATCGTTTATGAAGCCCGCCCTAATGTCACCGCAGAATGTGCGGCTCTTACCCTAAAATCAGGTAATGCTGTCGTTCTTCGTGGAGGCAAAGAGGCAATCAATAGCAATAGATGTATTGCGAAGCTTGTTCAATCTTCGCTCAGCGTATCCAAGCTTCCACCAGCCTGTGTCACTTTCATTGATGATACAGATCGAAATAGTGTCAAGGAGCTTCTCGAGGCGACAAACTACATCGACCTCCTCATTCCTCGAGGTGGAGGTGGGCTCATGCGAGTCGTCGACGAACTCGCGAGGGTGCCGGTCATTCGGCACGGACAAGGGATATGCCACGTTTTCATTGACGAGCATGCGACCAGTGAAATGGCGATTGAAATTGCACACAACGCAAAAGTACAGAGACCCGGCGTTTGCAACGCTATGGAAACACTCATCATTCACGAGAAACGTCTCCAGGACTGCCTCATTCCCCTCGCAAAACGCCTGAACGATTCAGGTGTGTCGATGTGTGCGGACGCAACATCTCTGCGGGTGTTGTCGGAAAACGGGATCAATGCGAGAATGGCAACATCGGAAGATTGGGACACAGAATTTCTTGGATTGACTCTCGCAATCCGAACCGTAGGCGCGCTGAGCGAAGCTTGCGACCATATCAGCGAACACGGAACCCATCACACCGCGAGCATAATCACAGAAGACCAGAACGCCGCCGAGCTTTTCTTAGCGGACGTGGATGCGTCTTGCGTACTCTGGAATGCTTCTACACGCTTCAACGACGGCGGAGAACTAGGACTGGGAGCAGAAATGGGAATCTCCACTTCGAAGATGCACGCATATGGGCCGATGTCCGCCACCGAATTGACCACCGAAAAATTAGTTGTATACGGGTCTGGACAGACTCGTGGAGGAGCCTAAATGAGCAAACCGTCTGAACAGCTAGACGAAAATCCAGCAGTGACCTACGCCTTATGCGCGGCAGAAGCTGCTCAAGCGAAGAAGGGATTCGCCGTAACCATCGTCGATGTAGACGGCCGGTGCTCTTATGCCGACGCAATTATGATTGTATCTACCAATAACGAACGGCAAACGTCAGCAGTCTCCCAAGCGATCGAATCAAGTCTGGCTGAGCAGCATCAGCTAAAGCCTATCCATCGAGAAGGGAAAGGCGCCTGGAACTTGGTGGACTATGGAGTACTACTCGTCCATGTGTTTCAAGAAGACACTCGTTCCTATTACGATATTGATCAGTTATGGAGCGATGCGCCGCGTATTCCCGTACCCGCTCTGGCCGGCCCAGTGGCAGAAGTGACCCCTACTTCCCTCGCTCGCCGTAAGTCATTGACTCAATAATAAGACAGTTCATAGCAAGGTGATGCCCGCGACAAGAAGCATCATAAATATCACCAGCTGAAAGCGCCGCTTATCCATCGAACGATGGACGTACTCCCCAAAAGCAATTCCCAAAAGTAATGCTGGTAAGAGCGAACCAATCCGCCCCAAATCACTTCCGTTTAGCCGGCCCACCTGAAAAAACGTTGTAACCAACCCGATATTCAAAAGCCAAAAGACAGCACATAGCCCACCACGGAACGCTCGTTTTCCTACGTCTAGGCGAGACATCGCATACACAAGCAGAGGACCGCCTGTCCCCATCATGCCATGCATGATTCCCGCGGCGAACAAAGCCAAGCCTAATGTCGTCGTATGACTTTTTCTCTTTATCTCAACATCAGAGTTTTGATACCAAAGGTAAAGTTCTTTAATCGACAACGCTACCACCAAACATCCGAGAAATGTTCGAAGTCCATTTGGCGATATTTTTATTTGCAACCAAAAGCCTACAACAGTGCCTACGCCCATTATAGGTATCACTTGAGTCAGTAATTTTTTCCACGGAATGAACTTACGATCGACTACAAGCACATATGAGGTTTGCGCCAGCCCGAGTGGAACAAACACATCCACCAGCTCAGTCACTTCAAAGAAGTGAGCTCCCAAAGCCAATGCGACAATCATATTTCCAAAACCTGTAATGGTCTGCACTGCGGCCGAACAAAGCGCTACCGCGGCCAGAATCCAAATCACAGACATACGAACAAACTCACATCACCGAACAAGTCAGCGCGGATAAGCCATCGATTTCAAGACGTAAATTATCACCTGGATTTATCGGTCCAACTCCGGCTGGTGTGCCTGTCAAGATGAGATCATTCTCTTCCAAAGTAATCACCGAAGACAGATAAGAGATGAGACGCGGAACAGAGTGAACCATATTACTTGTAGAGCTATCTTGGACGCATTCATCGTTTAGATACGTTCTCAATCGAAGATCCGAACCGTCACTCGATGACTCCGCAAGGATGCCGATCGGGCAAAAGGTATCAAAACCTTTTGCAAGACTAAAATGTCCTTTCGACTTCTGAAGTGCCCTCGCAGTAATATCAAAAGCAGGGACGAGACCCTTTATAACCTGATTGACCTTTTCTTCTTCGATGTTCTTCGCAGTGGCAGAAATAACCACACCCAGTTCGCCCTCGTAGTCCACTCGCCCAACATGCTGGGGCAAGATAACCGTACCGCCAGAGAAAATAATCGAAGACGTGGGTTTATAGAAAAAAAGAGGCTCTGCTTCAGGCACCGTATTATTCAACTCGGCGGCATGGGCCCTGTAGTTTCGGGCAATGCCGATAATTTTATTCGGACGAAAGTTCATCTATCTCATTACTCACCAGAGAGACCAAGGACATCACGCATAGAGTATAGCCCGGGCGCTACCGTCGAAATAAAACGTGCAGCAACGACCGCACCAGCCGCAAAGACATCACGATTCTGCGCACGGTGAACAAGTTCCAAACGTTCAGTCTGACCGATGAGCATCAAAGTGTGTTCGCCAATGACGTCGCCTCCACGCAAGGTTTGCACACCAATTTCATTACGGCCTCTTTCTCCGACATCGCCCGCTCGGGCTAAAATCATGTCACGATGAGCGTCACGGTTCCGTCCTCGGGCTGCGGCTTCTGCCAGAGCTAAAGCTGTACCGCTCGGCGCGTCCTTCTTTTTATTGTGATGGATTTCGAAAATTTCCAGGTCGTATTTATCCAGAGCACGACTCGCTTTTTCAACTAAATCAAGCAAGACAGTCACTCCGGGCGAAAGATTAGGCGCTAAAATAACCGGGATTTGCGCGGAAAGCTGTTCAATTGTTTTTCGTTCATTCGAATTAAAACCAGTCGTCGCAACGATAACAGGAACTTGATTCTTTGCGGCAATTTCGCAGTGCGAGACAGTCACATGATGCGGCGCCGTCGCTATCAAGACTCGACCAGACGTGAGAAGAGCATCAGGCTCATGATTCCGCCCAAGTAATATGGGCGCCGCAAAATCCGTCTCCGCCTGAAGAGCCTCTACAATACGAGAACCAAGACGTCCGGTCCCACCCGATACAACCGCCTCGATCATCCTAGTATACCACCATAGTCGATCATCGCTCCTCGGACAGTCTCAACCAAGTTATCGCTTGCTGTTTCTAGCGGCAAACGAGTACGATGATGGGCAATACCGAGAACCGACACACCAGCTTTCACAGGGATAGGATTGCTGACGGAGAACAACACACTCGAAAGTTTTATTAGTTTATCCTGAATTCCTCTCGCTTCTTCCCAATCGCCCTGCTTTGTCAGCTGAACCAGTCTCGAACAATCACCGGGTGCCAAATGGCTTACAACGCTGATGACACCATCGCCACCACACGCAACGAAGGGAAGAATTGTAAAATCATCACCAGACAATAGTGAGAAATCTTCCTTACCGCGAACCAAAGCCTCTGTCTCTGAGGCCCGTTGCATATTTGCCGTGGCATCCTTAACTGCCGCGATGTACCCATCGTTTACCAAACGTCCAATCGTTTCCGGTAATAAATCAGACGCTGTTCGACCTGGAACGTTATACGCGATAATGGGCATTCCCGTTTCCTCGAAGATGGCCCGGAAATGCTGATACATCCCTTCCTGAGTCGGTTTGTTATAGTAGGGGCAAACGACCAAAGCAGCATCTGCGCCCCACTCTTTCGCAAGCTTCGTCGCATGTACAGATTTCTTCGTCGAATTCGTGCCTGTGCCAAGAATCACAGGCACTCTGCCACTATTCGTTTCCAGAACGACTTCGAGCGCAATCTTTTTTTCATCATCTGTCAGCGTCGCGCTTTCGCCCGTCGTTCCCGACACAACAAGCCCGTCGATGCCGCCGTCCAGTTGTTGCTGAACCAACTTTTTCAGACCGACTTTGTCGATTTCATCATCCGCCGTAAATGGTGTCACCAATGCGGTCATCGCACCCGATAATTTCATGTTTCATTCTCCCAATCTGGAATCACCTCACCTATCGTCAGTGAAGCATAATCTCCTCGTTTTCTGATCACGTGATATTGCTCACCAGAGACCAAAACCTCAGCACACAATGGCCGAGAGTTGTACGTCGATGCCATCGTGAAGCCATATGCGCCAGCACTCATCACGGCAATCAAACTATCTTCTGGCAGATGCGGTAGTGTTCGCTCTTTCGCAAAGACATCAGTGCTTTCACAGATAGGACCAACGATATCGACAAGCTCTTCATCCTTCGTCTCTTGAAGCACTGGCCAGATGTCATGATAGGCCTGATAAAGAGATGGCCGAATGAGGTCATTCATCCCTGCATCGACAATAACAAATTGCTTTTTGGGCGTTTTCTTCCGGTAAAGAACCCTGGTCAGTAACAAACCAGCGTTTCCAACAATGACACGCCCCGGCTCGAGAACAATTTTTTCTGAACGCCCCTTCATACGCTCAACAACGGCAGCACCAAACTCTCGAGGATGGGGTGGCGCTTCACCTTTGTAAGGAATGCCTAAACCGCCTCCTAAATCGATCATCTCTATATTGTGACCGGCGGCTTTGAGTCTATCAGTCAACGTAAGAACGGAATCCAGAGCTTCGAGCAAAGGATCCAAACTAGTGAGCTGCGATCCTATATGGCAATCAATACCCACCAAACGAAGTCCCTCGGTCGCAGCAATACGGTTAGCTATTCTATCCGCTTCATCAATCGGTACACCAAACTTCGACTTCGCCATACCGGTAGCGATATAAGGGTGGGTTTGTGGATCAACGTCAGGATTAACGCGCAAGGCTACCGGGGCCGCCATGTTCTTCGACCGAGCGACCTCAGCCAGTGCCAACAACTCAGGCTCGGATTCAATATTGAACGCCAATATCCCTGCGTCCAGGGCCTCCGCCATTTCGATCTTGGTTTTGCCAACACCTGAAAAGACAATTCTTCCAGGCGGTATACCTGCCTTCATCGCTCGAACTAACTCACCTCCTGACACAATATCGGCGCCAGAGCCCATGTTCGCGAGAAGGTTGAGCACTCCGCCGGTCGAATTAGCCTTCACGGAATAACAGACGAGATGCGGATAATCTCCAAATGCCTCATCATACACTCTGAAGTGACGTTCGATTGTTGCACGAGCGTAAACGAAACAAGGTGTACCGACTTCATCGGCGATTTTTTCAAGAGCAACTCCTTCAGCAAATAGTGCTCGATTCTTGTAATCAAAGTGTCTCACTGCGGTATTTCTCCAGTGGCCGTCGAGGTCTTGCTCGGCGTTTCCAATTTCTCGACATTCGCAGCTTTATTCAAATGTTTTTTCGGTAAAAGAGGACGTGGCGGTGACTTTATTCCGCAGCCAAGCATCATCATTCCTAACACAAGCCCCAAGAGGTATTGCCTAAGCATCATCGAGGACCAACTTCGCTTGGGCGATCGCAGCTAGCACCTGCGGCTTTGCCGGACCACCTGGAATATTACGGCGTTCAACCGCCACCTCAGGGTCGACCCAATTTAATACATCATCGGCAAACGAGGGATGAAATGACTTGTACTCATCTACTGACAACTGATCGAGGCGGCGCTTATTTTCTATACAACTCGCGACAATCCTACCAACAACGTGGTGACACTCGCGAAATGGGACACCCTGCTGAACCAAGTGATCTGCCAATTCCGTCGCCGTCACAAACCCATCATCAAGAGCCGCTCTCATTCGTTGAGCTTTGAAGTCAATGACGGGAATCATTTTCGCCATGACGTGAACACTAGAGTCCCAGGTATCAATGCAATCAACCAGGGCTGGTTTATCCTCTTGCATATCTCGATTGTAAGCTAACGGTAGCCCTTTCATCGTCACGAGCAGGGTGACTAGATCTCCAATCACTCTGCCGCACTTCCCACGAACCAACTCTGCCACGTCTGGATTTTTCTTTTGCGGCATCATGGAGGAACCCGTCGTAAACGCGTCTCCGATTTCACAAAAACCAAACTCATAAGAGCTCCACATCACCAGTTCTTCACAAATCCTCGAAAGATGAACCATGGATATCGACGCGGCGCTCATTGATTCGAGGAATGTGTCTCGGTCAGCAACCGTGTCTAGAGAGTTGGCGGTGACTCCATCAAAGCCTAGGTGACGCGAAACGAATGTTCTATCAATAGGATGTGTGGTTGCCGCTAATGCTCCAGCACCTAAAGGTGAAACAGTCACTCGCTTTAAACAGTCTTCAACTCGCTCTCGGTCACGCGCAAACATCTCACGATAAGCGAGAAGATGATGTGCGAGACGAACCGGCTGAGCGCGCTGCAGATGAGTATATCCAGGTAAAAGAGTATCGACATGTTTTTCAGCCTGGGCAATCAATGCTCTTTCGAGTTGAATAATACCTTCTCGAATTCCAGATAAACGTCGACGTAAATACAATCGAGAATCTAATGCGACCTGGTCATTCCGAGACCTAGCAGTATGCAATCTACCGGCAATTTCTGCCCCAATCTTAGAACCGAGCCGATGTTCGACATTCATATGAACATCTTCTAAGGCGGGGTCCCAAGGAAATGTGCCTTCAGAAAGTTCGACCGCGATTTCTTCAAGGCCTGCAACGATCGCGTCAGCGTCTTCTTGCGAAATAAGCCCAACTTCTGCCAACATGAGAGCATGCGCAATACTGCCCTGGACATCATCTTCTGCAATATGCGCGTCGGTGTCGATCGAGCTCGTGAAGGCCTCGACTGCTTTATCGGTCGACTCCGAGAACCGGCCACCCCAGGGTTTCTTGCTCGGCATCAGAATTGTACCGCGAACATGGCTTGCAAGGTTTGTGCAAGGCTAGAAGGAAGTGCAATGGCTTCGTTGTTCATATTTTGTACTTGAGCATCTAAGCCGGCCAATGGAAACAAAACTCCGTATTCAAGCCAAGCGTGAAAGCCGTCATCAGACGCATAGAAAATCTTGGCATCGAGTTCGACACCGAGATTATTGTCTTGGCCATGTCCAAGTTCTGCAATGACATCATTGCTTGAAATGCCAGCAGAGGGTGTTGACTCGCCGTACAGGGCTCTTGAGTAAACGAGGTCAATACGCCCACCCAGTCCCTCTGTCACGTTATATTGTAAACCAGGCCGGAAAACGACAGCGTCAGTAACCATGCCGACAAGTTGTCTCCAAAGGATGAGGTCTACTTGAAAATCAGGGTCTATGCGAAAGTTGTTAATCTTCCCGTCGTCATTTTGTCCGCCATCCCAGGTGCCTGGCGTCGGAGAGGTTTCAAGTGGCTGAATGCCCCAGCCTGGTGCATTATCACCTGACGCAAATACGGTCAGCAACTCGAGTGATAGTGCGTCATTGAATAGCTTATATTTTGCCGAGGCTGCTGCAGCAAACATCGAAATCTCAAGAGGGTCTCCTCTTGCGCCAAAAGTGCCGCCAATCGCGGAGCTCCCTACGTCTCCCACGATTCCAGCGTGTTCAAATTCAACCTCTAACTGTCGCCATAAAAATTTTGCCCACGCGGAGTAGGCCCAAAAGCTAAGGTCTCGGCGAATCAAATCGCTCGTATCAACCCCACCGGCGACATCACCAGTTTTGAAGTAGTTACCTGCAGTCAGAGCCTGCTCACGATAAACACCGTAGACTCCGTAATTCAGGACAGCCTGGTCTTCTTTCAGCTTTTCCTCGATGACGTCTTTCTTGTCTCGTTTCGCAATCGCAAGAATGTATTGGTCAACGTCGTCTCGTTGGTCCCGATCAAAAGGTTGTCCTTGAGGCACTCCAAAACGAACGCTCGATGGGCCACTCGCAGACCAATCAAATCCAGGGACGATGTAATGACCCGCAATCTTGGTTGCAAACATTATCCGATCATTCGTGTCGCCAAAATCCTTATCCAACCCGCGCCCTTCATTCGCGAGAAGTCCCATCCCGAAGTGGCTTGGCATCCGACCGAATCGTAATTGCCCGAGCGGAGTCAAAACCTCTGCCCATACTTGCTTCACGCGAATAGAGTCCGATAGCGCGTTTGTGCCGTCAGACGGGGGGATTTGCGTCTGAGAAAAGCCAATCAGGGGAGACAGAGGATTAGCGGGGAACCCATCAGGAGTCGAACCTAAGACAAGGTTGTCTAACACATCGACCTGCATTTTTACGCGGACATCCTCGTAGACATTTAGGACAGGTTCTAAACGCAAGCGAATGTTTGCTCCGCCCAATGAATCACTTTCTCCAAACGCTTCGGAACAGTCTGGGTCAGTGTTGCAAATGGGAACAGGCGGAGAGTTCCCGCCCGAAAATGGGCCTGAAACAATGCCGTTCGGGTCTTTATTGTAATAAGTGTCTAGATCGAGGTTATGGAAGAAGTCATATCGAAACCGAAAATATCCATCGAGCTCAAAAAAGTTGAGCGACGGCTTTGCAGGCTCTGACCACTTCCACTGCTCTTGTGACCATTGGTCATCTTTGACCCCGCCATTTAAGTCGCCCTCTGCAGCCAGCTCTTGTTTGATCTCTGCTTTTAGCTCTGCCTTGATCTGGTCCAGCAACTCCGGACTGATTTTCTCACTTGCTTCTTTTGAATCTGCAGCCTCGTTTGAGGGCTTAGCGATCGTGGTCGTTCCGGTCTCTTGTGCTAACCCGGACGTCGCGACAAAACCGCTCGACAAAGTTAGGACGAATACAATTTTCTGTAATCTCATCTAAGGGCCGCGATTAGCACGGCAATCACGGCTTCTCAACCAACTCTATGAGAACACCATTCATTGATTTTGGATGGACAAAACAAATCTTAGAATTGTTGGCACCCGGACGAGGCTCGTCGTTAATCAAACGTATACCCTTAGATCTCATGGCCGCCATGGCGATTTCGATATTTTCGACCTCCAAGCAGATGTGATGGAGCCCCTCGCCTCTTTTCTGTAGTGATTTTCCCATAGCTGAGTCCTCAGATGTTGGCTGAACGAGCTCTAAATGAGGGCCACCCAGGTCGAAAAACGCCACTTGCGCAAATTCTGTGGGTACCTCCTCAGTCTTTTCGCATTCGATTCCTAAACTAGCTTCGAAAGCATCTATCGCCTGTTTTATGTCAGACACTGCCACCGCAACGTGGTCTAACCGAATCTTCATATCACCTGCCCTAACACGCCTGTTTACTGACAGACTATGCTAAAGAGTCTCAATTACGATGACTTATTGAGGTGGCTCATGTTAGGCCCACATGTAGTACACATGTCTGGCGTCACCAAAATCGAGACACTTATTTTAGGAGCAGGTCTAACGGGGCTTTCTTGCGCCCACCATCTCAGAGATCCAAGCCGCTTTCGAATCATGGAGCGGGAAAAAGATGTCGGTGGACTAGCGAAGACGAAGAAACGGCCAGGAGGCTTTCTCTGCGATGGTACAGGTCACTGGCTCCATCTAAAGAGCCCCGAAATGAAATCGCTGGTCGAAGGCCTGATGGGTGATAATCTCGTTGCGAGAAGCCGTAAAGCCCGAGTGTTCAGCAAAGGGACATTCACGCTTTATCCTTTTCAAGCGAACACGTACGGTCTTCCTAAAGAAGTCATCGCGGAATGCCTAAATGGCCTGATTCAAGCGAAGTTCGTAGAGCAACATCCAGAGCCAAAGAACTACCTGGACTGGATTCGCGCGACATTTGGAGCGGGCATTTGTAAGCACTTCATGGAGCCCTATAACGAAAAAATTTATGGCGTTCCGTTAGATACGCTCGCAGCTGATTTTGCGAAAAAATACATCCCCCAACCGAATATGCAATCCGTGATTGATGGGGCATTGGGATTATCGAAAGAAGCGATGGGTTACAATGCTCAATTTGTTTACCCCAAAACGGGGGGCATTGGTGCGCTCGCACAAGCGCTTCACAAGTCCGTCGAAAGGCCTGCAGAGTACGAGCGAACGCCGAAAAGCATCAACGTTGCAACAAAACAAGTCGTCATGAACGATGGCGAGGTGTTTGAATATCAGCACCTCGTAAACACAATACCTTTACCGGATTTGGTGGAACTCGCGTTCCGCGGAAACGCCGAAAAGGTTCCCGCACACGTGCTCGACGCCTCCAAGAAGCTTCGAGCTAATTCTGTGCTTTATTTCGACGTTGCGATTAAGGGAGACCCTTCGGAACACCAAGATTACCATTGGATTTACCTTCCGGAATCAGACTTTCCTTTTTATAGAGTCGGCTCATACTCCGCTGTCGAAAAGTCCCTCGTCCCAAAAGGCTATCGTAGTTACTACGTCGAGTTTGGTCACTACGGCGCCTTGGACGCGAAGAAATTCGAACAACCTATGATCGATGGACTCAAGCGTCTTGGCCTACTCAGTGACGAAGACCAAATAGAATTTATGATTCCCAACGTCTTGTCGCCTGCGTACGTGCTCTTCGATGACAACTACGAAGCAAGTCGGAAAACAGTTCTCGACTGGTGTGAATCCGTCGACCTCATCACCAAAGGCCGCTACGGACTTTGGCAATATAACGCAATGGAAGATGCTCTTCGCGAAGGTAAAGAAGCTGCCACGCAAATTACAGGCGCCTAATGATGTCTGACTTAGACTTTTCCGTCGTCATCCCGGTGTATAACGAGGCGGCCATCGTCGAGGGTTCTATCCGAGAACTAAATGCGCGACTTTCTAAACTCGGGAAATCCTACGAAATCATCATCGCCGAGAATGGCTCTGTGGACGATACCGCAAAGATTGTACAGCAAGTCGCTAGTGAAATTTCTACTGTCCGGTTGATTCAAACGGGTGAGCCAAACTACGGTCTCGCTCTTCGAACAGGAATAAAAGAAGCAAAAGGGAAGTACATTCACTGCGATGAAATTGATATCTGTGACGTAGATTTCCACCGAAGAGCACTTGAGCTCTTCTGGGGCGAGGACGGCGGATTTGACATGGTTGTCGGCAGTAAAACCATGAAGGGTGCCCAGGACCAACGTCCTTTATCTCGTCGTATGGCGACTCTGGTAATCAACACCATGCTACGCGTAACCTTGGGTTTCAAAGGCTCTGATACTCACGGCCTGAAAGCCTTTCGTCGAGATGTATTACTCCCTGTCGTCGACAGTTGCGTAGTAGACCGTGACATGTTCGCTTCAGAACTCGTCATTCGAGCAGAACGGGGCGGATTTAGAGTCGTAGAAATTCCGCTAAAGCTTGAAGAAAAACGGACGCCCTCTATCCAGCTCACTCGGAGAGTTCCGCGCGTTTTGTCCAATTTGGCGCAACTTGTCTATGTCATCCGGCTTAAAGGAAAATGAAGCGAGCCGCATTTACAATCGACGTCGACTCGATTCGCCACTACTACGACATTCATGGGTTACCGCAGCCGGAATCAGGGGTCGATCCGATCTACACTGTCGCTATACCGAGGTTTTGGGATCTTATAAAAGAATTCGGGATACCGGCGACTTTGTTCCTCATTGGTAAAGATGCACCCCAGTATGCTGAGTACTTTTCGCCGGTCGCGGAGACGCATTCAGAGGTCGCAAGCCATTCTTTTGCCCACGACTATAGAATATGCGAACAAAGTTCAGAATCCATCTTGGCTGACCTGAAACAAGCCGACCAAGCTCTTGTTCCGCTCAACAATCATCAACCTATTTCAGGTTTTCGGGCACCGGGCTATAACATCAATCCTAAACTACTCAATGCTGTTCAGCAGATGGGATACACTTATGATTCCTCAGTACTCCCCTCGCCTCTTTATTTTGCAGCTCGTTGGTCGATAATTCAGTTCTATAAAATGCGCGGCCGGCAATCTCGGTCTCTTTCGGGCCAAATGAGGCAATTCACTCGAGGCTTAGCGCCCTATCGATTCGACCCTTCTGAGCCGTTCAAACCTAATTCTCGTGGTGCCCTGGTCGAGCTTCCTATGGCCTGCAGTCCGCTCGCGAGGGTTCCACTCATAGGAACGAGTCTCGCCGTTTTACCTTCCAAAGTGCAAAGCGCTGTACTCAGTTACGCCACCCGTGCCTTGCCCTTTTTTAACTTCGAAATGCACGCTATCGACCTACTTGACGAATCAGACCACCCTTGTCTGAAGGAATTAGCTCAGTTTCAACCCGACCTACGAGTAAGCTTTCAACAAAAACAACATAACCTTCGACATTTACTCGTTAAATTGTGTGCGAGTTTCAAAGTAGAAACCCTTAAAAGCGTCGCTCTTAATTCAATAAGATTCGAAAATAAAGTGTAAATACCTATCAAGTTTACCTGTAAAATGCCGAACAGCCGATCAGTAAGGTTTTTGTTTTGCTTTTACCCGTAAATGAATCAATGGCAGTGCCTGTCGAGGTCATTTGCCCCGGCGCTCGGCCCCCAATTTGTGCTCAAGGTTCAATGATCCGCTTCACAGGGTCTCATTGCCACGTGCGTGTTCCCAATGTTCGAAGTGACGTAAAAGAAAATACACGTATCGTGATCAGTTTTGTAGGCCCAAAGGGCCTAAGAATTCTAGGGCTCGTTGAAACTGTCAGCGCAAACACCTATACAATTGAAATTCTGCGAATCGTGCACAAGGACAAAAGAGACTATGCCAGGGTGTGCTCTCAGGTTCGAATTCGTTATCACGTTCTCACGGAGCGAGATTCGGTTGCTCAAAGATCGGCCTGGGAAAGAGGACTTGAGGACGTTGCGACTTCCTTTCAGTGGCAAACACCGAACAACCACGTCAACTTTAGTCGTTCAGGTATGCAATTACTTCACACTGACTCGTGTGTAGTAGGTAACCGCGTTTTACTTGAAGTCGGATTTCTTGAGTCAAAACTCAATCACCGTTTATCCGGTATCGTTGTGCGTGTAGAGAAAATCTCCGCAGAGATGCGTAAACGAAGCTTTGATTCCCTCCAGCAAAAAGCAGAAGCCGACACACACGCTATCGCAATCAAGTTTCAAACGGTCAATCAAGATGTAGAAGAGGCATTCAGTCGTGCGACAGTGGAGCAACAGATACGAGAAATTTCACTCATGCAAGGAAACATTTAGGTTTGACAATTGCGCTCATTATGAGCCCGCGCTAGCCCACTGTGCTTGGAACTCGTGGTCTCGAAGTCCGGTCTTTTGACCCTTTAGGACTTTTTCTAAACAGTTTCGCGACTAGCCTGTAAGTGAACCTTAGCCATAGCAAGCCGTCAATTCGTCCCAGGCAGCATAGTTCATCACCCTGCTCATGACCTGGGTTTTGATCACAAAAGAAAGCAATATCCGGCTGCCTCAGTAGTTTGTCATCAATCGGAGCGACACCATGTTTGAGACGGCCTTCAGGCTGTAAGAACTTCAAGATCCCTGAAGACTTCTCGAATGCATCGCCATATTTTTCTACCGCTAACTGCCTGATAATACCCTTTTCTAGAGCTGGCGTTGCCTTGTCGTGCCTCGGCCAATAAGTCCAGTAGTTCCGGCTCAGAAGTAAATATGTCCTGTAGCCTTTTGAGATCAAAAACCAATAAACAGGCTGGAAAAGGTTCTTGAGTTTGAGACGAATCACGTAGCGAACAAATTCTCGTTGTAATGCGCTTTGTCCCCAATACCTTTCGTCGACAATCGTATCACCGGAAAAAACAGCCGAATAGCTTTTACCTGCATACTCACGTTCATACACTTCGATCGTGGAAAAGCCTTGGATGGAGTTGTCGCCACTATCGAGCAAAAGTATAACGTCCGACTTTTTCGATAAATCAGCGTAGAACTTATCGGATGTTACATCCGCGTAGTATTGACGAAAGACGTTCCACATACCGCGCGTATCAGAATTGGTCAGTTCGTCGACAGCGACAGTTACCGCTGTTAAACGACCGTTCCTCGCGGGTAAATCTTCCCGAGAGCGGAGCCGGTTTTTACGAAACTCAGACATCGACACCCTCATCCTGGGGCTTTGCGCACAATGTAGTCAAGTGACGGACATCACATCTGGCGATAAACGGAGGCAAATGAGCCCAATACCAAGGAATTTGCGCAATATCTGCAGTTCAAGGCCGGGGAGAATTGCATTGCGTCCCCGGGCGACACTATTCTTATCCTGTGAAAATTTCATCGAAATTTTGCCTAGTTGCACCCCTACTTCTCTTACTGAGTGCCGGATGTGATGACGACACCGGCCGTGACTTGGCCATCAACGAAGGGCGTCTCGAACTAGACCCACCCATCTTAGATTTCGGCTTAGTCCAAGTAAATACCGAAGTCTCAGCGAAAGTAGTCATCAAAAACACTGGAGTCGGTGTTCTAACCATTGGAGATGTCCAGGAAGCAATGGGCGACGACGTTCTCATACGAGTCGACTGCGGACAGGAGTCCTGCCAAAACCGATTGATACCATCCAGCGGGAGTGCAGTTCTGAATGTGTACTTTAGTCCAACTCAGTTTGGAAAACACACTTCGCTCATCGACGTCATTCCAGATGCAAAGACACTAGACCCTCAACAACTCGAAGTCCGAGGAGAAGGTGTCACCGCAACATTACAACTCAATCCTCGAAACGCTGATTTCGGCAATGTCGTATTAGATTCAACAAAAACGGTGCCAATAGAAGTCACCAACAACTCTCCCATCGACGCCGACGTCCATTATCTTGCCGGTAACAATATAATGTTTTGCGGGAGCATCACCGACAACCCGACGCCATTTTGTATTTCGCCAACGACCAAAATATTTTCGTCAGACGACCGCTTCATCCTCAAACCTGGCGAATCGACGAAGCTCAATTTGCAGTATCGACCAAGCCCAACGGCGACAGTCGAAAGAGCCGATTTCCTCTTGAAAGCCTGCGAAACCTGCGACGATGTTCCTGTATCGGTAACAGGACAAGGCGTACTTACTGGATTCAAGTGTATTCCGGCTGAATTAGATTTTGACTCCGTTAATCCGGGCTCTTGTGTCGACCGCAATGTCACCTGCTCAAATATCGCAAATGAGATTGTAACTGTCGTCGACTGGAGCTTTGAGGAAGCAAGCAATTCGAGCGAAGATTTTAAGATCGAAGATTTCGGGAGCGTCTTCTCGTTAGAAGAAGGAGAAAACCGAGAAATCGAAGTCACCTACTGTCCTGGCGAATTAGGACCTGACACAGCTAGAATCGAAATAGAAACCGACAACACGAGAATTGATCGACGGTTCGCGTATATTGCTGTTTCCGGGACAGGTGGAGGTCCTGATATCAACGTAGAACCCGCGGTCCTCGACTTCGGCGATGTCACAACGATCGCTCCCGCACGACGCACTCTAAGTATTTCGAATTTAGGCTATGGAGAATTAGAAGTCAGTGAAATTGTCGTAGACACACTAAACACCGGTGTTTTCACGGCAACAGTGGCCGGCCGTATCGTTCCAATCGGAGGCTACTTCGACGTCACGATAGAGTTCCAGCCAAACGCTGCAGGTCCTATCACTTCTGAGCTCATCATTCGTTCAACAGACCAAGACGAGCCAGAGCTGAGTGTCGTTCTTCGTGGCAATGGTATCGAACTTCCGACGTGCAATTACGAAATTGTCCCTGACCCGGTAAACTTTGGGCATGTCGTGCGAGGTAGCTCAAATCGACGAGCCGTGCTGGTAAAAAACATCGGCGTTGTAGATTGTCTTGTTACCAGCAGCAGAATTCTTACCCGAAGTGATCCTGGGTTCTCACTTCCAGATGGAGAACAAAATTCAATCCGCATCACACCAGGAGCATCAAAGTTTGTTACTGTAGAATATTCTCCTCCCGATTATGGCGATCATAGCGGCTTTCTTGAACTATCGCTTTCAAGTGACTCAGAACCATTCCGTGTTGTTCCTTTGCGAGGGAGAGGCGTAACAGGGGCTCTTCTTATCACCCCACCGGAGATTGACTTCGGAACGATCGCCGTTGGCTGCGCTGCTCGTGAACGTAATCTGACCATCTACAACACAAGCACTGTGAATAGCCAAATCGACTCCATTGAGCTTGAAACTTTGCCCGATACGAACTTCAATCTTTCAGATCTACCCGACGCTAGTTCCGGTCCAGTTGTGTTAGGAGGCGGTGCAGAATCCGGATTTAGCGTAAACTTTCAGCCCGATAGAATTTCCGAATACGCTAACGCGATAATTATACGCGCGACCTTTAATAACACGCCTGCTGTATACTACATCTCGCTTACTGGTCGCGGCGCAACTAACGCTACCCAGGTAGATGAGTTCGAACAACTCGTTCAAAGGAAAGTAGATATGCTCATGGTCGTAGACGACTCAGGTTCGATGGGTAGATATCAAGCAGCTCTCGCAGACAATTTCGGCGCTTTCATTCAATTTGCTACGACACAGAATGTTGACTATCGCCTGGCTATCACAACGACCGATATTAGCGGCTCTGGCCCTAGCGGTCGATTCGTACCTACCGCGACGACTGCGGTTCCATCATCGCGAATCATAACTCCCAACAGTCTACCTGACCCCGCCACAAAGTTTCGTCAAAACGTAAATGTGGGGGTACAGGGGAGCGGGACGGAGCAAGGCTTACAAGCCGCCTATATGGCGTTATCTAACCCTCTTATTTTTGGGCATAATGCCGGATTTTTGCGACCCGATGCCGTTCTTTCCGTTATCTTTGTTTCGGACGAAGACGACTTCTCACCCTCGAGCGTTGATTTTTACTATAACTTTTTTGTCAGCATAAAAGGTTATCGGCGTGCCAATCTGCTCAACGTTTCCTCGATTGTGGGAGATAACGCTGGTTCGTCGACTCAACCAAACTGTACCGCATTTCCTGGAACTCGCTATCGGCGACTTGCCGCCCTCACTGGCGGAATGTTCCTTTCAATTTGCAGCCGAGATTGGTCACGGTCCTTACAGGAACTATCCACGAATGCATTCGGTCTAAAATCATTATTCCTTCTAAACAATCAACCTGTAGAGTCATCTATAAACGTGATTATAGATGGTGTTTCTGTCTTACCACGCGAAGACATCGACGGCGATGGTGTTCCTGACAGCAGTGGATTACTGAATTGGGAATACAACGCGGACAACAATTCAATAAACTTCTCCCCTTATTCGACCCCAGAGCCAGGAGCGAATATTCGCGTAGAATACTCCGTGCAATGCCTCTAGATTCAAACATGGACTAAGCCTAGACAAAGATGAGCTCATCAGACTCCGATTTTATAACTTCAGTTCGCAATCATCTCACACACTTTCTGGGCGCACCCCGAAATGTTGTGACGCTTGAGATAAGAGACCCATCGATTCCTTTTTCGACCCTAGAAATCGCAGTCTTTGATCAAGGTCCTCAACACCCAAAAATTCTCTCAACGTGTGGTTTATGTCTCAATCAAATTCTTGATGGTCGACGAATGGAGCTACTACTGATTGTAGATGCTTTGGACGATAAGAACCAGAATGCTTTAGTCAATTTACTTGGAACAATGGCTGTCTTTTCCGTAACGGCCATACCGCCACTGAACTATGGTGGAATGCTCGGAGCCCAAGACCAGCTTCAAGACGTCTCCTCGATGGACGGGGTTATTTTCTTTCCTCCCTTCATGCTGGTGCAGGATTTTCACAGTTTCCTCGCACCGGACAATAGTCCTGTGCAATTCCTTTGGGTAGTACCTATCTTCGAAGATGAGGCGAGCTATGCTGAAGATCACGGACCGAGAGAATTAGCAAACCTTTTTGGGGCCAACCAACTAAGCCTAACTGACCTTGAGCGACCTAGTGCAAACACTTCGATGACTCCCATAGAAGTTCAACAGTTTCTGAATCCAACCTCTGATAGTAAGGTCGCAAAACCTGACTATGTGAAGAGACCTAATGAAATTTCAACCGCGCAAATCGCAGCCTTTCGCGAAAGTAATGAAGTGGTCATCAATGTCTCACAAAAATACAAACCTCGAACTAAAGGGCTCGCCCCTCAAGTAAAACAATTCTCCACCGAACCCGTCATTTCGGATTTAAATTCTACCAACTCGAATCCACCAGAAAAAAATCAAGCGATTAGGTTCAATCTTGAGACAGGCGAACAAATTATCTCTGGACGTCACTCTGGCTCTACTCCCCTTACCGAAAAAAGAGAAGCATCGGACGAAATCGAATCGGAGGAGCTATCGCCCGAAGAAGCTAAACGTCAGCGAATCGAGATGCTAAAAAATGCAGCCAAGGCCGCGAAGCGGCGGTCAGAGGGAGCCAAAGAATGAATATAAACTCTATATCTAAACGAAAAGGCAGCAATAAACTTGAGCATGCTTCATTCGCTTTTATGGAAACAGACGCGTGACAGAAAAACCGAAAAAAACGACCTTTCAAGAACAGAAGAGTGAGCGCCCTACCATCAGTCTTCCGCAGCGCGCTACCGACGATATACCACGCGGTATCGAGAGTCCCAGTCCGTCGACTGTTGAGCGAAAAAGCCTCATTCCAAGATACGAGACAGATTTTCAGCCAAGAGCTACTAAGAAATTAAGCTCTCCCGTCTATATTAACGACTATCAAAAACTTCTGAAAAAAATGGGACTTGCGCGTTTTCATGCTTCGTTCTCCACCCCGTTTCTCGTTGGAATCGGGACAGTTGGAATCTTAAACTCAGGGATTGCCGTCCGAGAGGACCTTACCAGCGAGGTATTCCTACAAAATATCAACGAAGAACCTGCCTCCAATCCTTCGCTTGGAGGTCGAGTTTGGAAGCTAGCCCCAGCGGAAGATCGTAAAGACCAACGCGCTTTGACACTTGGCCGGTCGATGGTCAATGACGTAGTCATTCCTGAGTTTGCGATCTCCCGAAAGCACTGCGAGTTCCGCTTTGATGACGAGCAAAAGCGTCTGCTTGTCAGAGACTTAGCTTCGCACAACGGAACTATCGTCGGTAAAAAACGGCTGGAAGGCGACGAACAAATACCCCTAAAAAACATGGACACACTGATTTTGGGACGATTCACATTTCAGATTTTCTCGCCCACTGGAATGATCAAAGTACTTTACGAATGGGGTGTTTAGAGCCCTTAGCTTTCATCATTATTTCTCTTGATGTAACACCGTACACCATGAGCTCAAGCTCACAAATGCGGCATCGAACACTACATTGGTTGATTTTTATATTCACTCAGTAAAGAAACCACCTGAAGCAATTTATGGCGTTTCCACCTAAGATAATCTTACTCTCGGCGTTACGGGAAAAAGTCATGCCTGCCGCAACTAAAGCGCCACAGAATGCGTCAGACGCGAAGACTAAAAACGATGCCCTGCTCAAATCCCGCAACAGGCAGCACAAAGCTGACATCCGCGACAAATCCATTTCATCAATACTTGACGACTTAGCTGAACACCAAAACATTAATCTTTAGAAAAATACGCAACTCCAGCTCGCTGACTTCATCTTTCCTACTGCACGTTGCGGCACAAGCTGCTAGTCTCCCGACAACATGAGTCACCTAAGCATAACCGCAATCGCTGCTAAATTAGACGAGTATGAAGGTAAAGAAGTTGAACTAAAAGGCTGGCTTTACAACAAACGAGGTTCAAAAAAACTTCAATTCCTACAGGTTCGAGACGGAACAGCCACTCTACAATGTGTCGTAGGAAAGAATGATGTGGACGAGGCGACGTTCGATTGCGCCAAGCAATTGACTCAGGAAACGTCACTTGTCATTTGTGGAACCGTCCGGCGAGATGATCGCTCTAAACTTGGCTTTGAGCTCGGTGTCACATCTATCGAAGAGCTTCACAAATCAGTCGATTATCCCATTTCTCCGAAAGAGCACGGGGTGGCTTTCTTGATGGACCAACGTCATCTATGGCTTCGGTCATCGAGGCAACATAAAATCATTCGCATTCGACACACCATCGTGAAGGCGATTCGAGATTTCTTCGACGACAGGGACTTTGTACTCGTCGACGCACCTATCTTCACGCCAAGTGCATGCGAAGGAACCTCAACTCTTTTCAATGTAGATTATTTCCAAGAGGAGGCTTATCTCACTCAGTCTGGTCAACTCTACCAAGAAGCAGCCTGCATGGCTCATGGCAAGACCTACTGTTTTGGACCAACCTTTCGAGCAGAAAAATCAAAAACACGACGCCACCTGACTGAATTCTGGATGGTAGAGCCCGAGGTTGCGTACATGGACCTCGAAGGAAACATGGACTTAGCTGAAGACTTTTTATGCTTTATTGTTGAAAGAGTTTTGGCCAAGCATCGAGACGACCTTGAATCACTCGGTCGCGACGTATCTGTTTTAGAAAAGATTAAGAAGCCGTTTCCACGCTTACGTCATGATGAGGCTGTCGCGATGATCAATAAAGCGATCGATGATGGAAGCGCGGACCCTCGCTCTGCAGGCACTGAACGGCTCGACGAAGCACACGAAGATGCGTCCGCGACCCACGATCTCGAACGCGCATCAGAGAATGACGATTTCGGCGCTGCGCACGAGACGATACTCACTCGTATGTTTGATCGGCCTGTCATGATCCATCGATACCCCTATCAAGTGAAAGCCTTTTATATGAAGCGAGATCCAGAGGCGATGGAACGCGCGCTATGTGTCGATGTTCTGGCGCCGGAAGGGTATGGCGAAATTATTGGTGGCGCCCAACGCGAAGATGACTATGAAGTTCTACTTGAACGCATTAAGGAACATGAACTAGACCCTGAGGATTTCAAGTGGTTCCTTGATCTTCGAAAATATGGCTCTGTACCACATTCAGGGTTTGGTCTAGGACTTGAAAGAACTGTTGCTTGGATTTGCGGACTTCACCACGTGAGAGAAACGGCGCCCTTCCCTCGAATGATGGATAGGATTAAGCCGTAGAACAAAAAAAAGGAGCTTTGACCACCCCAATGAGAAACAGAATAGACGATACTGTAATCTCACCGGACGGCGATGACGCAGTCGACGTTGAGCTCAACCTTGATACAACCTACGCAAACATTGTTGATGATGGTGATGGTAACGACACAGAGTCTCACCTGATTCAGTCCGTAGAAGTTGCCGAAAGCCGCTATGAGGTGGAAGACGAAATCGGTGCTGGCGGGATGGGTACTGTATTCAAAGTTTGGGATCGAGATCTCAAGCGGAGCGTTGCCTTCAAAACACTCCGTGATCAAAGGGGAGCCTCTCGATTCATTCGAGAGAGTCGGATAACCGGTCAATTAAGCCACCCTTACATCATTCCTCTACACGATATTGGCTTAGACGACTCAGGGAATTTGTACATCAGCATGCCATTCGTAGATGGTTACACCCTGACCGAACTCATTACGAAACTCCAAGAAAAAGACAGTTATTTTTACAAGAGGTATACGTTGGAGCGACGGCTTGAGTTGTTCCTAAAGGTTTTGGCCGCAGTCCAGCTTGCCCATGAAAAGGGAGTCATCCACCGAGATCTGAAGCCGTCTAACATCATGATTGGAAAATACGACGAAGTTTTTGTGCTGGACTGGGGACTTGCAACGTACTTCGGAGAAATGGACCAAGACGAAATCGAAGACGGCGATCGCACGAAGGAAGGAACAGTTCTTGGAACTCCCAGGTACATGTCTCCTGAGCAAGCAAGTGGAGTTGTACACGGCCTAAATCCTACAACCGATATCTATTCACTCTGCGCGATTTTGTATGAACTTCTTACCTTAGACCACTATCTTGGACTCGACCACGAAAGCAATCGGTTTACCTATATGCATGCCGTTGCCACTAAGAATCCCGCGTTCCCGAGCAGCAATCGAAAAGAAGGGCACCCCAGAATTTCACGATGGCTAGGCATGACGATAATGAAGGGATTAAACAAAAAACCCGAAGAGCGTTTTCAAACGGTTTCAGAGCTTGCGCTAGACATCCGAGGTTACATTTCACGCGACAGGAAACCTATTTGCTACACAACTACGATTCAATGGCTATGCCTGCGCTTGGTTGAGAAAATTGACGAACGGCCCTATCTCGCCGCGATAATTACATTTCTTCTTTCAATATTTGCGCTAATAGGAGTGTTTCTACTTGTTGACCTATGGCTGTGACCAAGAGATTTATTGTTTTTATTCAGTTTGCGGTCCGGATTCAGCCGCAACATATTCTGGCGGCTTCACCCCACCTTCGCCGTAGAAGAAATCTTCACACTGCTTTATCAGCATTTCTTGGGCTTTCGGGTCAGCAGGGTTGAGACGATACTCGTTGATAATCATTTTCGAGTGCTCAACCCACATTTCCCACGCTGGCGCAGACACTTCTTTCTTCAGACGCATTCCCATCGGTCCGCCCATCGGTTTCCGCCTCATTGCCGGCAACTCTTGCTTGAGTTTAGCACACACGACCGTTCGTTCAGGATGCGCCCATCGCTCTCCCGTAGGTATGACAGGTTCAGCGGGCGGAGCTGTTTGAGCTTCATGCGGCTCTTCATCCGAAGACTGTAGACGGCTCTTTACAGCTTCGTAGCCTCGCTCGTGGTCAAATCCTGTCGCAGTGGATAGACCACTGCCCTTCCATCCTTCGACGATTACTTCTCCAGTAGCACCGTCTTTCTCACCTGCAAAACCACCCCTCAAATCGGCAACGGACGTATAACCGAGGCTGGCAAGTTCTTGAGCTGCTCTCACTGAGCGGCCGCCCATTTGACAGCTCGTCACAACTCCCTGAGACTTATCAGCTACGAGGGCCTGAACTACCTCCGAAAAATCAGGATTAGAAACCATGCCTTGTTCAGTCTTATTTAGAAAAGGAATATTATACGCACCGGCAGCATGTTCATCGTTGAACTCGGGTACCGACCGGACATCAATCAAGACATAGCCTTTCTCGTCAATCAATCGCTTCGCTTCTGCTGCTTCTATTCTCTCGAAGTTCGTCATGATACCCCGAACAATGTGGCGATGGGCGACAGTTGTAAACAAAAACCTCTACGGGAATAAATTCTTCACCCAGGCCACAACATCACCTAACAAAAGACACTCAAAGCCCTGAAACAACAGCACTTTTACCGTTATCTGCTAATTGACTTTTTCAGGAAAAGATTTCGAAGTCCCGCTGCTTAGGCCTCCCTTCATCCTCGAAGCGGTCAAACCGATTTAACGCTGCATGATTAGGCGCATTTTGTGGTACACCAAACAATTATGACCGGCGCAGGGAAGTGCTATGTCGCAACCTTTGGTTGCCGAGTAAACCAAGCAGATTCTGAGGAATACGTAGAAACGCTAAAAGCTAAAGACTATATGCCTACCAATTCTCATGAAGATGCGGATGTCGTGGTCGTAAACAGCTGCACAGTTACTCATCGGTCGGACGCTGATATCCGTAAGCTCGTCAATCGGGTGCAGCGCGAGAACCCAGACGCGAAAGTCATCGTTACTGGGTGCTATGCACAACGAGACCCAGAAGCTCTGGTGCAGTTGGGCGGCGCTCACGCGGTCATCGGGAACTCAGACCGGCACCGCTTAAGCGAAATCGTGGACCAAATCACGACCAAGAAAACGGAACCCAAGGAAACCATCTTAATCCGAAATTCAATGGCTGAACTTGAGCCCGATGCGCTGCCTCCCATTAAACCCGTCTCAGTTGTCAATGATCGAACCCGACCATTCATAAAAATTCAGGACGGCTGTGATGCTAACTGCACATACTGCGTGATTCCGAGTGTGCGTGGACGGGCTCGAAGTGCATCGGCCAAAGGCGTCGTTAATTCTGTGCAACGACTCGTAGAGCAAGGCTACTTTGAAGTCGTACTCGCTGGCATACATTTGGGGACCTATGAGCACGGTGACGACAATCTTGAAAAAGTCGTTCAACAGGTTCTAGATGAAGTTCCGGGCTTAGGCCGATTACGCATCAGCTGTATAGAGCCTATGGCCTTTCCCATTGAACTTGCTAATATCGCTAAGCGTAATTCGAGACTCGCGCCTCACTTTCACCTGCCACTGCAATCTGGTGATGATCGCGTTTTGAGGAGAATGTCGCGGCCCTACCGAGCACAAGCCTTCCAAGATATTCTCAACCAAATTCGAGAGAGGATTCCACACGCATGTCTAGGAACAGACGTCATCGTTGGATTTCCTGGCGAGACGAACGAGCAATTCGAACGAACCTACGATTTTATAGCCCGCTCAGGGCTCAACTATGTGCATGTCTTTAGTTATTCTGACCGGCCCGGTATTCCATCAACCCGTATGAAACGCAAAGTGGGCTCAAAGACTATTAAGGAACGTAGCCGTCGTTTAAATGACCTAAGCACCGAACTTTGGGGCAAATATCTCGATCAGCAAGTCGGACAGGAATTAGAGGTGCTCACTTTAAAGCAACTCAAGAAAAGCACAACTCAGCGTGAGGCTCTGAGTGACAACTACTGCTCCGTTTTTCTGGACGACGCTTCATATAACTCGAATGTTCCTCTTCGAGTCAAGATTACACACCGTTCGAATGCTCACCTCCACGGCTCCGTCATTACCTCGTAGATAAGTGGAACAATTCTTCTCCCAAACGGAGTGAAAATCCGTCCTCTGTCTGCTCGAGAAGATCAGAAAGATTAGCCAATGGCGCTGAATCAAACCTCGCCTCCAAGGTCTGGTCATGAACTAAGCAAAACATCTCTCCGCGCGAATTGAGATACATCGATTCTATCGCAAGTCTTTCTTCTCCGCCGGTAGAAAGGCGAAGGTCTACTCTATCCTTGCCTATTCGAAGACTTCTAACGAACACCGGAGGTCCTTCAATCTCGACGTAAACCCAATGAATCGAGTTTTTCAGACAAAATCGTCCATCAGGTGCTCTTGCAACCCAGCTATCGAACGCCTTTTGCATTCCTACGTGTTCAACAAGAACACCATCTTCAAACCAACGTCCTTTTGCGTCGCGGCGTATTTGGGTTTCTCTACTAAAGCCCCGAGCTAAAAGTTCATCTTCATTCATTGATTATGAGATTTCGTCCTCTTGCCTGAGCCCTATACGTCTCGGTCACTCTAGCAGCTACTACGGGCATCCAACTGAACTTGGTAGAATTGGTGGCTCTTTCGGATCCGCGACACCTGGTACCATCCGGTCAGTACTGAAGTACCTATTGAACGAGGTCAGTAATAGACAGCGTTCTTGTACGAAGATAGACCAAGCACTATCAACATCGCCCGAGTCGAGTAAGTTTCGTGCTTCGTTGAATCGGGCATAGGCTCTGGTCATTGCACCGTCGCTCGCGTCCACTGTCGACAATGGAATAGCACCATTGACGTTCGCAGCCTCAAGGTCAGGCAGAACGAGTTGCTCGGACTGCGGCGTTGTATAAGGTGCATTCGTTATTGCCCAGGCAGAAGCTGTCGGACTTAGATAAAGTGACGTTTCCAAGAGATTGAACAATACTTGCGCGAGGCCGGCTCGGAATCGATAGGTGTGCACCAGCGGCTCTGAGACACTATCGAGGAAGCGTGCAAGGTCGTTAATTCGAATGTAGCAGCGAGCAAATTCATCATCAGGCAGGTCGAAGGTTTGCGCCAACACATCTAAGCAAGCATCCTGAACTGCCGCATTGGTAATATTGAGAAGATCGCCTTCCTCGTTCGGATCGTTCGATGCACTCTTATCTAAAACATCAAGCATTTCTTCGAGAGCCTGTCGTTGAGAGGTAAACGGATTACTCAAGACGGCTTCAATTTCACGGTACATCGTAAAGCGGAGCATTTCTGCCGTCTGCTGCATCATTTGCCTTAGACGAATTTTTCGAGGACCGTCACGCAGATAATCGATTGTGATGTTCCCGTTATTGTATTGGCTCAGATAGCTTTGCCAATCACCCCTCGCGACTCGAAGAGAGTTTCTTGAGCTCTGGTAGCGAGGATACAATAACGCCACGCTATCGTGGGCACTGCGAGCCAAGGCAACTTCTTGTGATGGGTCCCCTTCTGCGTGCTGTTTGTAGAATTCAGCCATGCGGAGATAGTTATCCGCAGTGTCTTTCAAAGCAGCATCGGACGCTACGGATTGAGAACCGATAGATGAGTCAATATACTCTGAAACTTGTCCCTGTAATGCACGAGCGAGGTTCACCGAAATGGTTCCAGTATCGACACCGATCTGCTCAGCGTCGTCAAGGTAACCCATACCGCGTGCCGTCCGTAAATAAGCGCCGTCTGGATAGCTCGACGACATTTGCCAGTAAGAGCGAGCAACTTGGAAGTCGATAATCGCATCTTCAATCTCAGTAACACCAATACCATCCGGGCTTTGAGATGCTCGCGTTGTGGCATCGATTGCGAAGGCAAGAGCGCCTTCAAAGTCGGCGGTCTTGAATCCGAGCTCACGAACAGCCTGGTTTCCAGCTACATCGGTGGCAGTGATCTCCAGTTTGAAACGCCCATTTACGTTTCCTCCGTTCCAGAAGCGTAAAGCGCTTACGTTGAGCATTGAGTCACCTCGAGTACAGGCACCTGTCACCGTGCAGCCAATACCACCCATCCATCTTCGTCCTCGATTTAGACGAGTCCCAGACGGAACCGTTGAGGTCACAGATACAAGCTGGTCTCGGTTCATCGAAGTTTCAATCACTCTTACACTCAAAGTCCGAAGACCACCTGGTTTCGAGTCAAATGGGTCAGCAAGGACGATTCTCGCTGGGTCTGACGCTTCCGACGAAGACGTCGCACCGAGTATCATGTTTTGAACGCCATAAATACCATTCGAGCTATCGAGTAAGTCTTGCAGACCATTCGTCGAATTTGGATTTCCAGCGAACTTGTATAGACCCCAGCTTGATGTACTTGGTTGCAGGTCGGCACCTACGCCACCACGATAAGCAGGAATAATGTCATCCATTGTTAGCTCGCGCGTCGAAACATGAACCTGCGCTAATTCACCGACGAAATAATTACCCATCCTCGGAGACACACCATAATTTGTGTGAGCACCGACAATCATTCGCGTTCCCATACCGCCGCCAAGAGTCCAATTCGCATCACGCACGCCAACCCCGGCTCGGTGACCGACCGCTTTACCATCGACATAAATATTCCAGGTACCTCGATTGAAGTCCCAGGTTGCTACGATGTAATGCCATTCTCTTTCTCGAATAATTCCATCTCGCGTATCTGCTGCTCGAGTAAAGTTTCGGCCGCAACTTCTTTGATCGAAGATAGATTCATTTGGTTGCAAGGACGCGTGGCCATACCCCCAGCATAAACGCCCCCTATCCGTCATGGTCAGCGCTACCGTTCGAGAAGCATCAGGAATCTCGAACAGGGTGGCATGTTGACGAGTCTCTGTTCGAATCCACATCGCCACTGAGAGTCCAGAGTGAGAAGGACTCACTGCCGGCCAAGCGCTATTCGACGGATCTTTCACAAATTGTCCACCAGAGAAGCGTAAACCGTCTTGAACATTTCGCAAGCCGACCGCTCCGTCGCTTGCAAAAATGCGTTCGAGTAAGATGCCTTCGCCGAAGTACAGACTCGGGTAAGAATAAGTTTCAGCCAGGTTTACGGCCGATTGGTCTAGGTAGGTAAACGCGCAGCCCGGGCAGTTTGGATTGTCAACATCAATAACCGGAGCGGTTCGATCAATACCGAATCCATCAAGCAAAGCAGCGCCAAAGTTTGCGCCTGCTCCACCGCCATCTTGAGCACGAATCAGGATGTTGTCGTACGGCCCCTCCGCTGTATAAAGTGCGCGATACTCTCCCTGCGTGTTCGGGCCAGACAATGCAGCAGGAGCGGGCTCAACAATCAATGAGTAGTTGTTATCTCCACCACTCACAGTGAAAACAACGGTTACATTTTGATTATAGAACTCGCGTGGCTGCGGATTGGTTCTTCCAGGTACCTCCAATCCTGCATATGCCACGTCCAAAGTAGAACCAACTATGGTAATGAGCTGGTCAACAACGCGTTGGTTCCCAGATGGGTCGCGAAGTGTCCAACGATAGATATGTCGACCACCGTTCCAGCAGTTTCCTGACTGCCCAAGGCCGCTGCCAGACACTCTCTCACCAGAAACGATGATTTGTGCAGAGTCATAACCCAAGTCTTCAACCGGCGGCGTAACCGGAGTGTACTGAAAACAGCCGCCAGGGCTTGCGACAGTATAAGCGCCAATCGATGGATTGAAGAAAGGTGGCTGTGTATCACGGACTGAAAGCGTACGCGTCGCAGTGGTGGTATTTCCACTTTGATCTTCGATTGTAAACTCAACACGATAATCACCCAGTGCATAGGGGCCCTGAGGAGCATAGGTCACAGTGACTGGGCTACACAGATCGCTTGCACTGCTGAGTTGAGGGGTAGCAGGGGTTCCGGTCGGAGCAGAGGCCTCCACCACAATTGTTGGACCACCATTACCGACAGGATTTGTTGTGTCACGAACACGGAGGGTTTGTGGACCTACGTTCCGATTGTTCTCCCACCAAACAACATCACCCCAACCAGTGTTGCCGGCCTCATCCGTAGCGTACCAATATAAGGAGTGGTCTCCCACGGAGAAGCTGTGCGGCCAGGAAGTAATGGCCTGCCCTGTTCGGCTGCCGATTCGTGCTCCCTTTTGCATAAGAGCATAAGGTGAAACATCATCGGTAATGGTGACATCAAAAATCGAAGGCGGATTAGGGTCCTGACCTACCGTGATAGTTACGGGTGTGTTTGGACCAGTGCACTCACGAACTAAGTTCAGCAAGTTGACTGAAACCCGCGGTTTTTCGAGGTCGGTGTTTCGAATAAAGTCATCCAGCGGCGAGCTAGAAATCCAACCGGCCGAAGTGTTCGCGACAACGCGCCCGCAATAGTCAGGACCACCAGGCATGTTTGTGAGCCTCCCAGCAAAGCTTGTACGGCCGCTTAGAGCAACTGTCTGGTTGAAAACGGGGAGACGTAAAGCGTCAAAGGCTTCACCCAGATGATTCGTTCCGAGTACACCTGCGTAGTGGTTGCCTGTTGCATCGTAAACAGACTGAACACTGGACTGGTGATTGTTCTCGTCAAACGGATAATAAGCGATTCTCCCATTCGTTTGAGGAATCTCTGCCCGCGCTCCAAGAGCAGCGTGCGCTTGTGCCTCAGTCGTTGGAATTGCTCGCGAGTAAAAGCCAATGCTTGCGAGGTCACCTGAGAAACCGTTACCGCCGAAGCCACCAACCAATACGTTGAGTGTTCCCTCAAGAAGATTCCCAGCGAACGGAGTCGCCGCGGTTCGATTTACACCATCGATGTAAATACGTGGCCCCGTGTAGTTCGTAGAATGCTCACCATAGGACACAACAACATGCGCATATTGACCAACAGGCAGAGCACTCGTTGTTTCAATCGATGCTAAGCCATTGTCCGTGTTAAAGAGAGCCCGAACACGCCCAGCGTTTAGGCCAATTCGTATATTACCACCTCGACCAACAAGAAGGTCTTTCGTTTGGTTTGCGCTCGCAAGCCGAATCCAGGTTTCAAAAGAGAATTCATTTCTTGGGATAACATCACCAGGATAAAGGATGATTTGGTTTCCGCTAAATCGAAGCGAGGTCGGATCAATGGAAGCACATGTTCCAGGCGAATATTGCGCGTATCCGTTATCAGCCGCGGGTCCAGCTACCGCAGCAGGAACCGCCGCAGCGACATCAACCTCGATACCAGTTCGAGTGTAAGTTGGCGCTGTAGAGAATGTGCCCAAAGCTGGCAGGGAGAAGGTTCCCGAGTCCTGAACCATACCAGTGGTGTCGCTACCAACGACGCTCCAGCAGTATTCGGCGCCAGGAGAAAGACCTACCCAGGTTCCAACCAGATTGGCTTGAGCGGTCAGAGTGGTTCGGTGGATATTGCGTGTGCACTGTCCGCTTTCCCGCAACTGCAAAGTTAGAACCCAGTCCACAGGACGATTCATGCCAAATTCGTAATCTGCACGCTCTGGTTGTGTCCGCGGTGTCACATTCGATGTTGCGAGGGTTGGAATTTGAATGCGGAACCGGAAAGGCGTACCCGTCTGAGAAACGACATGGCCAGCACCATCCATCTGGTCGACAGTCCACCAGTAATCTCGACCGACATCGAATGCTGCGGTCGCCGATGTCGTGTGTTCACTCCCAGCTAACCCATTTTGCAAGTAAACAACATTTGCCATGTTTGCGTCCGTTGCAACTTTGAGGTCAGATCGAACTTTCGGCTGAATGGCGAACCATTGTCCAGGCCAAGCCTGTGTATTCCCCAGTCCGTCAGTTGTTCGGATTCGCCAGAAGTACTGCTTAGATCGGTCTAAACTACTGCTCACCGTATGCGCTGATGCTGATAGACCAGAAGCCGTCGCAACGATGCTGCTAAACGATGCGTCATCAGAGATATCGATTGCGTAGCTCACACCATTGCTGTCGGACACGTCAGTCCAATCGAAACTAATGAGCGAGTTCGCCATGGTTGAACCAGCGACAGGATAGAGCAGAACGGGTTCCGGAGGCGCGTACATGTCTTGCAGTGCGAAGGTATTTGTACCAGCAATTAATTCATTCCCAGCAACATCAACTGCCCGCACCTTCCAAAAGTACGTCGGACCATCGCTAACCGCCTGATAAACCGGAGTTGGGTACTCAACAGTATCCAAGCCAATGGCTTCGAAGTGCAGGTTCGTGAACGCACTATCCAACCCAACGCTCAGGTCGTAGCGAACATCCTTCGGTTCGACCGTGAATTTATTTGCGGTCGACCAAGGGCCAATATTGTTTAAGGTATCTTTCGTTCTGACTCGCCAGTGATAGGTCGTCCCACGAGTCAAAGCGGAAGACAGAGTGAAGTTTGAATTCGTGAGAGACGTCTGACTAACCGCACTTGAACCAGATGCGAACTGAGGAGAAGAACTCACTTCAAGCTCGTAAACCACACCTGCCGGGTCAGTTGCATCTGACCAATCAAGTACCGCTACAGGATTTGCCACCGTCGCGGTGTGCGCGGGATAGAGGAGGTCCGGCATCGTCGGCGGAAAAATATCAGCCAAACGGAACGTAAACACGGCAGACGTCACAGCGTTACCAGAAAAGTCTTCACCTGTAACTCGCCAGTAATAGTCCTGCCCGTCAGCCACCTCTTCAAAAGTTTCTAGCTCGTACTCAAGGTTTCCAGCCACGACGCCGTTCAATTCGCGAGACAAGTGCATCGTGGTAAAGGATGAATCTTCCGCAATTTCAAGTTGGTAGCGTGCAACTTTTGAGGTCACGTTGAAAGTGCTGGGCTGACCTACCGCGCCATTACCAAGGCTATCCAGCACACTCACCCGCCAATAATACGTGTCACCGCGAGTGAGCCTGACGCCGGAAGGCAAAGTGTAACTTGACTGCGTCAAACCTTGCGCAGATGCGCCGCCGACCAATTGTGTGAAGGCTGCATCAGTCGCAACTTCGACGGAATACGTTACCCCATTGGAGTCCGTGGAATCGGACCAATCGAGTGCCAACGTCGGGTTCGCCATTGTGGAACCACGAGTTGGATAAAGTAAGTCTGGGAAGCTCGGCGGATAGTTATCTGCCAAATCGAAGCTAAACGACGCTACCGCCGACCGAGTATTCCCTGCCGTGTCAATGCCTCGAACTTGCCAGTAATACGTGTTGTTGTCGTCCAAGGCGAAGACAGGATCAACCACGAATTCCTCTTGTTCGATATTCACCTCAGAAATGTCTAAGGAAGCGAAGCTCTGAGTTTTCGACACGTCTAGTTCGTAACGAACGTCTTTCTCATCAACACTGAAAGGCCATGTATCGGTGTAGCCAAGGTTATTTTGCGAATCGATCATCCGCACTCGCCAGAAATATTGCTGTCCCCGCGCTAGCGTATTTGTTCCGGTCATCACGAAATGAGAGTCTGATAGTCCAGACGCATTAATGTGGTAAGTCGCAAAGTCCTCGGTCGTCGACACTTGAAGGGTGTACGTAAAGGACGTCTCATCAAATGCATCTGTCCAGTCAAAGTCCGCTCGCGGATTCGCCAACTTGGCTGCGGGCGGCGGATACACCGCAATTGCTCCGGAAGGAGCGTAGACGTCTTGCAGTTGAAATTGGAACGTCCCAGAAATTCGTTCGTTACCAGCAGAGTCGCCTGCCGCGACCCGCCAATAATACTGGACGTTGCTCGAAAGCGCCTGAACCTGCAACAACTCGAACTCTTCAGTCGTGATATCGCTCTGATCAACAGCTATCGTCGCAAACGAATTCGCTTCGGAAATTTGCAAACGATAGCGCACATCATGCGAATTAACTTTGAGGCGCCAAGCTCCAGTAGTAATCGCGTTCCCACGAGTATCCCTAGCGGTAACGCGCCAGAAATAGACCTGATCACGGTTCAAGGTTTCGGTCGCGGTCAGGGTATGATGCGAATTGGTCAGGCCCCTACGATTGACCACTCGAAGGCCAAACAAAGCACCGGTTGCAACCTCTAAGTCATAAACCACGCCATTGGAATCAACAGAATCAGACCAGTCAAAGGTCAGCCGCGGATTGGCCACCTCGTCCCCTACTGGAAACACCCGAACAGGCGCCGTTGGCGGATAAATATCATCAAGCTGGAACTGAAAAACGGACGACGATAAACGCTCGTTTTCTGCCATATCAAAGCTGCGAACGCGCCAATAATACGTTTGTCCCTCTGACAACTCTTCGAATGACTGAGTCACATACTCTTCGTTAGGAACGCCATCATGTTCAAAGGTGATAACCGTAAAGGAGGAATCCTCCGATACCTCAATTCGATAATCAACCGCTCGGTCCACCACAGTGAATGACTGAGTAGCGGAAACTCCGGTATTTGGTGTTGGTTGTGCGTTGTCACGGGTCGTGACTCGCCAATAGTACAAGTTGCCTCGAACTAATTGTTCCGCCGCTGTGAGCTGCACGTGAGAGTCGGTGAGATTAGAGCGAGAAACGAGAACGTTGGAAAAATTACTGTCCGAAGCAACTTCCAAACCATAGATGACACCGTTAGAGTCCGATGAATCAGACCAATCGAATGCAATCTGTGGATTTAGAATCTCTGCCGCATCTGCAGGGTACTCTAGGTCCGGCGTGCTCGGCGGGTAGGTGTCTGCCAAATCGAAGCGGAAAGATGATGATACATCTCGTATATTACCCGCCTCATCCTCAGCGGCAATCTTCCAATAGTACGTTCTGCTGTCCTGAAGTTCTTCGTAACTCGCAAGCGCATACTCTTCGTTCTCAATACCGGTATTCTGGAGAACGTTCGGGTTGAATGCGCCATTTTCGGAGATCGTGAGCGTGTAATCGATGGTTTTCTCTTTCGCAGTCATACTCCAAATCGGGCTCACTTGAGAGTTGCTTCCGTCTGAAACTGTGACACGCCAGAAATACTCTGTTCCACGAGTTAGCGCTGAGGAGGCAGGAGCCGCGATCTCTGAGACTGTCAAACCGCGTTGCGTGAATACGGGGAATGAGAATGACGAATCAAGCGCCACTTCAACATCATAATTGACAGTGCCGCTTGAATCATTGGAGTCCGTCCAGTCCAAGAAAACCTGAGTATTTGCGACAATCGCACCGTCTCCTGGATAGACTGCTTCCGGCATGGTTGGTGGATAAATATCTGCCAAATCAAACTGGAAGGTAGAGCTGCTTACTTGATTGTTTCCGGCCGAATCACTCGCGGTGACCCGCCACCAGTAACCAACACCGTCGGTCAGTTGCTGAAAGTTTTCAGTGAGATATTCGGCGTAAGCGACATTCGATTGATCAATCGATGCCTGGGAGAAGCCTGAGTTGTCGGCCACTTCAATGCGATATGAAACCCCCTTCGACGCAACATCTATTGGATAAGTTGGACCCATCTGCGAATTCGAAAGGGAATCTTCAACTCCAATTCGCCAGTAGTATCGACCACCACGAGCCAACGTCTGCCCGGCCGTGAGGGTGTAATTGGAGTTTGTGACTCGTTGATCAACAACCTTATTAATGAAGCTTGAATCCGTCGCGATTTGAATCGTGTAAGCGACCCCATTGTTGTCGACCGCGTCGGTCCAATCAAATGTCGCCTGCGGGTTCGCAAGGTCCTCTGCTTCCCAGCTCGTCCCGCGTAATACGTGAGCCGGGAATACAGGCTCAGGCAAAGTTGGCGGGAAGATATCCTGGAGCTGCAAACGAAATGCTACGTTGCTTTCAATGCGATTGCCCGCCAGGTCGGTGGCGCCAATTCGCCAGTAATACGGACGGCCATCATCTAGTTCGTACAAGCTCGGCAGGATATATTCTTCTGGTGCTGCAAGTCCTGCCTCCGTGTGATGAACAATCGTGAAAGAGTTGTCCTCAGCAACTGCGAAGTCGTATTCGATAGTTCGGTCGGTGACAACAACTGGCCAGACATCACCATTTGCGGCATTTCCACGACTATCCGCGACGTTTACGCGCCAATAATGACGAGTCCCACGTGGAACGGTCACCGGCCCGTAATTGGATGCTGTAAGGTTGGTTCCAGACGCGATAACGTTGACGAAGCCCGTGTCGGTTGCCAATTGGAATTCGTAGGATACTCCATTGCTGTCCACCGAATCGGACCAGTCGAATACAACGCTGTCGTTTGCGAGAGGCGAATCGTCGACCGGATATTCGCGAATCGCGAGAGTCGGTGGATAGATATCGTCGATGGACATGACGAAGGACTGGCTCGATATCCTCGTGTTTTCTGCCTTATCCTCAGCAGTAACTCGCCAATGATAGGTCACCCCCTCCTGAAGCTGCCTAATTTGGTCTAGGTCAAAGCTCGAGTAAACTATATTTTCTTGCGTAACTGTGACCACTGAGAAATTGGCGTCCTCAGCGATCTCGAACTTGTATTCAACGTCTTTCGATGCCACGTCAAACTGCCAAGCAGGTCCTGGAGCCGAATTATTGAGTGAATCTGAGACAACAATCCGCCAGAAGTAGGACTGCCCGCGCGCCAACGCTTGAGCGGCGGTTAGTGTATAGTTTGAGTTTCCTGATGTCGCCTCATCGATCACGAGGTTAGAGAAGCCTGAATCAGTGCTGATTTGAATGCGATAGGCTACACCGTTAGGATCTGCGCTCTCCGACCAATCAAAACTAGACCTCGTATTCAGAACTGAGGCACCAACGGCAGGATACACGGGATCCGGGAACGATGGCGGGTAGTTATCAACAGCGTTGAACTGAAAGACAGGAGAAACCGTCACGTTGGTCGCATGGTCGGTCGCAGATACACGCCAAAAGTAATCCCGCCCTTCGGTAATCGCAAATGTCGATGACAACAGGAACTCTTCGACTTCTATGCCATCAGCGCTTGCATGAATCGTCGCAAAGCCACTGTCTTCAGCAATCTCAACCGAGTAGATGGGATCACGAGATTTCACGTTGAAGGACCAGGTTGTGCCGAGCGCCGAGTTCCCTTGGTTGTCGCTCACATTGACTCGCCAGTAGTAGGTCCGACCACGGGTAAGTTGTTGAGTTGCAGACGGGGTATAATGGGAAGACGTCAACCCAGTTTGAGAAATTATGGTCGTTGAGAATAAAGTGCTCTCCGAAACTTCAAGGTGATAGTTTACACCATTTTGGTCAGACGAGTCCGTCCAATCGAAAACAACCCTATCATTGGCCATTTCTTCATCCTGAAGCGGATAAAGCGCCACAGGCGCAGACGGTGCGAAGTTATCTGCGAGCGGAAAGGAGAATGTTCCTGCTGAAACTCGTTCGTTGAGCGCTGGGTCAGAGGCCGTGACCTGCCAGTAATAAGTTCGGCCATCAGTAAGTTGTTCGACGAGACCGGGAATATATTCCTGAGTCTGAATATCCTCAACTTCAATTTGTGGAGTCAAGAGCTGAGCGTTATCTGCAACTTCAAGCTTGTACAGAGACTTCTTCTCGGCAACCCGAACTTCCCATGACGAGCCTATTTGCCTGTTGCCAAGGGTGTCAGACGTATTAACTCTCCAGAAGTAAAGCCGGCCACGTTCGAGCACAACACTGCTTGGCAGACTTATCTCTGAGCTTGTTAGGCTAGACTGCGCATGAACCAGGCTGGAAAACTGCTGGTCATACGAGAGTTGGAACTCGTACAAAACACCATTAGGGTCGGCGGAATCCGTCCAATCAAAGTCCGGATTCAGGTTCAGAACTTCTTCACCCGCGGGAGGATAGAGCGCGAGAGGGCTCTCGGGCGCGTAGGTGTCCGCCAGTGTCAAAACAAAATCAGAAACGTTTGGCCTTATGTTTCCAGCGGAGTCCACGGCTTCGATTTTCCAGAAATATGACCGCCCTTCCGTCAGTTGTGCAGCGGCATCTAATGGCAATTCGGTATTGATTATGTCATCCGCCTCCGCGTGCACTTGGGTAAAGCTGGAATCTCGCGCAATTCTCAAGTTATACAGAACGCCCTTCGCATCGATGAAGAATGACCAATTACTACTCGCCTGGGAGTTGCCTAGACTATCCGAGACCAAAACGCGCCAAAAATAAGTGCGACCACGCTCAAGCGACTGGCCGGCAGTCGGCTGATATTGAGAGCTCGTGAGCCCCGACTGATCAATAACTATGTTGCCAAACACACCGTCCGTCGCAACCTGAAGACGATAGGTCACGCCGTTAGGGTCTTGAGAGTCACTCCAATCAAAGGCAACCAGAGGGTTGAGGATTGTCACAATGTCCGCAGGGTCGTACTCAGGATATTCGGGCTCTGGTAGTGACGGCGGGAAGGCGTCGGCGATAGAGAGCTGCCATATGGCGGCTGACTGCCGCTCGTTACCTGATGTGTCTCGTGCGGTGACTCGCCAGTAATAATTTCGTCCTTCAGTAAGAGCTTGGTCGGCTCGAAATTGAAATTCTGCCAAGTCAAGGTTGTCTTGATCGACGATGACTGAGGTCATGAGCGAATCAGTCGCGACCTCCAGGTTGTAGCGAGCCGCTTTGTCGTCGATCTTGAACGACCAAGTATCACCAGTACGAACGTTCCCCTGCGTATCTCGACTGAGCACACGCCAATAATAGGTCCCAGTTGCGCGCGACAGCGCCTGAGACGGCTGCGTGGCGAACTGAGGTGAAGTCAGGTTGTCTTGGTCGATAAGTATAGTGTTGAAACCCGAATCTGAAGCGACTTGTAGCCGGTAGGTTACTCCATTCACGTCCTGCCCTGGCGTCCAAGCGTAAGAAACCTGTGGATTCAAGATGACACAAGGCAAACCGAGACAGCTTGCCGCTGGATAAACAGCCTCTGAAACTGACGGTGGAAACACATCCGCCATTTGGAAAGTGAAAACGCTAGAAGTCCGTGCGTTGCCGGAATCGTCTTCCGCGGTCACCCGCCAGTAGTATTGCCTTCCTGGGAACAGTTCTTCGTATGTGTTTGTTACGTACTCGCCCAGTATCAGTCCATCGCGGTCGATTGCTGATACATTGAAATTCGAGGACTCAGACACTTCTAGTCGATACTTCGGCTTCTTACCGTCGATGGTTAAGGTGGTATAAGGCGTGTTACTCGAGTTTCCTACGGAGTCCGTGACCACGACTCGCCAAAAGTAGGTCTGTCCGCGCGTAAGGGCTATATTGCTTGGTAGCGTACTGAACGAGTTGGTCGTGGACTGGTCCACGGCGAGGTTCGTGAAGCCTGAGTCGACAGCGACCTGAAGTCGGTAAGTGATTGCGTTCACATCAGTGGAATCAGACCAGTCGAAAGCGACCCTTGGATTGGCTACGGTTGCCCCTGGAGCTGGGTATTCTAGGTCAGGGAGCGACGGCGGAAAGTTATCCGAGAGAGAAAGATTATAAATCGATGAAAAACGCTCATTACCTGCGGGGTCAGACGCAACAACTTGCCAATAATAGGGCTGGCTGACGTCAAGTTCTTCGAAGGGTTGAGGCGTGTACTCCGTGACGTTGGGCCCGAGAAAACGCTCAAACTCATCGACGGGCGATACCGAAGAATTCTTCGCCACCCGCAAGACGTATTGAGACTGCTTCGCGTCGACTGTAAAACGGTACGTCGGTGATGTCCGACTGTTTCCGAGTGTATCTGCTACGAGGAGCCGCCAATAATAGGTAGTCCCTCGAGTCAGCGCGTTCGATTGCGTCAGCGCATAGTTCGATTGCGTTCCGCCCGGTAAATTGAGGACTAAGTTGCTAAAGCCGGAATCTAAAGCAAGTTGGAAGGTGTAAACCACACCACTGGGATCCGAAGCATCAGTCCAATCGAACGCAGGTTTTTGCGTAAGAATCGTATCTCCGTCTTTCGGGAAGACAACATCTGGCGACGTTGGTGGATAGGCGTCAGCAAGTGGGAACTGCCATGTGGCTGCCGGCCGTTCATTCCCCGCCGCATCTCTTGCGGTAACTTCCCAATTCCAACTTCTCTGCGACTCCAACGCGAGGACCTGTGGAAGCACGTACTCGACGGTGGTACCTACATTATTTTGGAAGTCACGAAGGTTGCCCGTATCCCAAATCCGAATCGCGTATTCAACCGGCCGCACCCGAATGCGCATGGAATGTGTTGCCCATGCGCTCGGCGTCGAACCGGTGACAGATTGGACTCGGAAATAATAGAGGACACCTCGAGCTAACGCGCCGCTTGGGGGCGTATAGTAATTATTTCCGCCGGAGTAACTGGCCACAGTCGACCCGAAGTCTGACCTGACGCTCACCTGAAAATTGTAACTGCTCGCGCCGGATACGGTATCCCAAGTAAACTCAGGCACCACATCAGAGTGCATCGTCCCGTCGGTCGGGTATAGGCCCGTGGGTGCAGCGCTTTGAGCCCCGGCGTTACCGAGAAATAGCGAAGACACACTTGCTACAGCAAGTACAGCCACCAAATTTTGGATGAAACGCAACACCCTAGCCCGCTCCCTATTGAACAAAACGTTCAAACTCAGTCTTCGCGCTTGAGCACCCCGAGACCAACCCGGCCGTGCTCGCCGCGCATTAGAAGTCCGCTCGTTCCGTTTCCCTCCTCAGTCCAGGCGCAATCGCGCAATCACTGAGGAGGAATCCGTACGAACCTCCGAAAACATCAACCACAACTAGTTCGGATCGACGGCTGGCTCCCAAGTAAACCTTGGAGTCCGAGTACCAGGATCCGAGTTGTTCGCGGGAGTCAGCAGATTGAAGGCCGCGGGTGGTGTTGTATCCACACCGAGCTCATAAATCGGCCCCCACGGACCCGCCGCGTAGCTATTCTTTGCTCGAACGCGCCAGTAGCGATATTGCCCATCGGCAATGGCTGCCGGAACGGTGTACGTATTGGCGTTACCAGAGATAGCGATGACTGTACCGCCGCTACCCGTGAACAGTGGTGAATCAGCCAGCTGAATCTCGTAGTCGACGTTCGTGCCGTTATCACTCGAAATACGGCGCCACTCGAGGGTCGGAGTTGTATCCTGGGTGAATGAGTGGTCTAGAGGCAGCATAGGCTGCGGCCCTTCGACCGGAGCACCGGTAGAAATGTAGAGTATTCGATCACCATTTTCGACCACCAAAACGTCAACAATGTTCGGTGTGACGTTGTTGTTTGGCCCCGTTGGGAAGCTCAAACGCGGACGAATCTGGGGATTGTAGGTCGTTCCTGTCGAATAGATGAGGCGAGTTGCTGTGCTCCAAGGCTGACCCGCAACTTTGTTCGCATACATCAACTGGTTCGAAGGAGTAACATTTCTATGCCATACCAAGTGAGCGCGGTTATTATCATCCACAGTGATGCTTGGGGCATAGTTGTGTGTTGCTGGGCTATCATCAGGATAAGCTTGTTCTACGTCCGCCCATGCTTGGCTGTTGCTATCAAAGCGGCCGTACCAAATTCGGTATCGGGCTTCATGCCAACGGCTATATGAGCGAGTAGCAATGTGAATGTTGTTGTTACTGTCCACAACCGTCTTAAAGTCACGGTTGTGCTGACGGCCGCCGTTACCACCGTTTGACCGACGAGGCAGATACGGTGGTCGAACGCCCCAAGTCTGAGATGTTCGGTCCCAAGCGTAGTGTAGAACGTCGTAGTTGTTCCAGTAGTCTGAGCCAAAGTAGTGAACCTGGTTTGTGTTATCAACCACGATACGTGCGTGGATATCATGCCAGCCCGGTGCTTGCTTCTCCGTGAATAGGCCACCGACCGTTCGTTGGAAATAGCGGCGACGTGCACTCACAACACCCCATTCAGCCCAGGCCATGTGTACGGTGTCTTGCTGGTCAACGGCCATCGTGTAGTACGATTGGTGACGAGCTGCAGTGGGTTGCATACCCGTCTGTACGATAATCAACTGGTCACGTGGACTTGTGGGACGCCACTGACCTGATTGACAACGGTTTTCGCAGTTTGCGTAGCGAATACGGTGACCCCAACTGGTGTAACTACCTTTATCGCTCGCTTGGCTTGAAATGCTACCGTGGTCACCGAACATTACGTGAACGGTGTCGCGGCTATCAATCGTCAGCTCAGGCGCGTAGTGCCGGTTCTCGGCTGGGCCGTAACTTGGTTGGACGATGTCGGGCGCTGACCACGAAGAGCCAGTCGCATCTGCCGTCGAGTGTGCCGCAATCCATCGACCACTGTAAACGGCGTTGTAACCCAAGTGGAACCGACCAGTTGAGTCTTTCACGAAGTTTCTCTCGTTCCAGGTCATCAGATTCAACGCACGACCACTATCGACAACTGAAGGATCGATCATCACGTCGCCCTTCGACTGCGCGACCCATTCGGGATCGAGATGAACTGCGATTTCCAGGCCCTTCGGAGTCCACTTGAAATGCCGCTTGAGTGTTTTCTTCTCACCGGTCGCGTCAACCGCATACGCGGCAGGGAGACCGAACCGGTCGCCTTCGGCGGTGTTGAGTTCAACGTCGCCTCGAGCGAAGAGCTCTCGATCCATTTCCTGAGGAGTCAAAGGACGCTCGTCTTGCTTGAGCTCGTCTTGAATGACTTCTGTCGTCTGGGTACTGATGATCACGTCACCGTTCTCACGGAACACACCAGGAATTACCGACGTGACAACGAGTTCAGACTTCTCGCTCACTAACTGGTCTTTCAGACCTGCGGAGACGTGGAAAAATTCCTCCACGTCTTTACCATCGTAGCGATACTCCAAATCCACGCCATCGAAGTATCCATCGAAGCGTACGCTGCCGCGCTCACCTTTCTTAGAGGCGAGGCCTTTTACTTGTTTGGCACGCTTCAATGCTTTCGATTCTTTCGATGCCTTGTCGATGCGCGCTGCGGTAAGCATCGTCGAGATCGAGCCGTCGGTAAATTGCGACTTGATAGTCATCTTACCGGCGTCGGTGATCACAACACCTTCTGCTTCGAATCGATTACCAACTTCACCGAAGCTGCTATTCCGTTTCTTATCATTTCCTTCCCGCACGCTTACAGCGGGAACGAAGTTGTTAGTGACAAGCTTGTCGCCTTCACTTTTCGCCACCGTAGTTTCCGCTGACGGCGCTGACTGAACCTCTTTTGATTCTTCAGTTTGGTTCGACCCGCGTACGACGAAGATCGTAGCTGCGGTCGCAGTCGCCAGGCCAACCCACATGCCCAGTTTTTTAATTTCCATTTCTAACTCCTCAAATTTTTATAGGTCGTCAGCGCACAATTGGCGCTTGCCCACGGAACGATATAAGGGCAGTTTCAATCGCGATTCAACCCGCGCCACCAAAAAAATTGATTTTAATCACACTTCTTTACTTTCTCAAGTATTCTGGATATCTACGACTCAAACGCCAAAGTTTCTTCTGGTGTTTTTCGCGAGTAGCGGCGGTTTCACAGATGGCGGTACGTTATTTAGTTTTTCTCGGATTCCTTGGTATCATGGCGAGCTGCAAAGCTCGTGAAACCCGTCAAAACTTACAGAAGACCACACTGGCTATCCCGCAAAAAAAAATTGTGCGGGACGTCGACGTCGTCGAAAAAATATCGTCGCTTATAAAGAAAAAACTCGAGCAAGCTCTTCGGCCCGGCATGATAACGAGCGAGGTTTTCTCCGAGAACTTCGTGGCCGACTGGCCAAAAGAGACGAGCTGGACAAAATATTCAAACGGCCAACTGGAGATTCACTATCAGGGTAAAAATCCGGATTTTGAAAAGCTCGGTAAGGAGGCATTCATCAAAAAGATGACGACGTCTATCGGGGCGCTGTCCAAAGTGGATCGGAGTCACTTTGCAATCATCCGAAACTTCGTTGCTCTTTCAAAGACGGAATTGATCGCGGATGCACACGTTGAAATTGGCGGAACCAACCAAGAGGGTCAATCGCTCTCCGAGTGGCGGGCCACATTGCGGGTCGCATTCACGCAAAAAGAGAATCAATGGCGTCTGACGCACTTGCAGCCTCTAGAGTCGGTTTTTTCTCGGAGCAACTTTCGCAAATTTCGCGACGTATCGAAGGTACTGGGCATCAGTCTTCCTGAGACTCGCGAGAATATTCGCAATGCCAAATCGATGGTCAATAACCGTAAGTCGCCGAGCAGCGGAGGCATTTCTGTCACTGACTTCAATAACGACGGCGCACCGGACATCTTGGTTACGAGAAGAAATAGAGGAACCTCACTATTTGTTAACGATAAATCAGGTGGCTATACACGATTACCGTTAGAAGCATTCAATGACCCCAGTGAATCAGCCAAATTTTATTTGTGGGTTGATTTGGATAACGATGGAGACGAAGATCTCGTATCCACACGTTCGGGTCAGGCGCGTAATGGTCTTTCGTTCGTCACTCTGTATCGAAGAGAGGGAAATGAACTCATAAAAAAGGAAGACATCCTCACCTTTCGAGAGGATGTCTGGAAACGAGGGCTAGATTACCAGGGAATTACAAGCTGCGATGTCGACGGGAACGGATTTTTGGACCTCATCTTTGTTGGATACACGCACTTAGAATCTGGTTTGCAGAACTCAAATTTTGTTCATGGCACAGACGGTCTGCGCAATCTTATATTTCTCAATTATGGAAAGTTAGATTTCAGGGAGGAAGGAATCGAACGCGGAGTCACCGAAACGCTCTACTCTTTTGTTGCCGCTTGCCAAGACTTCGATGGAGATGGTGACGTCGACTTTTTTGTTGGAAACGACTACGGCCAAAACCATTTCTACAAGAATAATGGTAAAGGGGGCTTCACCAACGATATTTCCCACCCGTTTCATCAAGGACGCGGCTTTTCAATGGGAGTCTCTATCGCAGACTTTAACAATACCGGCAGCTATGCGGTGTCCTTGTCTAATATGTATTCACATGCCGGTAACCGCATTATCCCGCTCGCAGACAATCTCTCTCCTAAGATGCGTGAGGTTCTCGAGGGATACGCTGCTGGGAATAGCCTCTTTGAAAACAAGGACGGCCAATGGACAGAAACAGCACTGGAAAGACATGTCGAATACGCGCAGTGGGCTTGGGGCAATATTTTCTTCGACTTCGACAACGATCGCGACCAAGATCTTTACGTGGTCAATGGCTTCACGAGCCACGAAGATCCGAACGCCCCCGACTTCTGACCTCTTTTTTGGCGGCGGGTCGTCGCTGACGCTAACAAACTAGAAAATGAAGTGCCCAAGCTCGTAGACGGTAAATTTTACACAGACGTCAATCGCTTTAGGGGCAGCTTTAGCGGACGAGAAAGAGATGTATTCTTCCTGAATCCTGGTGATAACAACCGATTTTTCTCGACCGCATTCGGACTCGGACTTGATTTCCTCGATGACGGACGCTCAGTCGCGGCGTTAGATTTCGACAACGACGGAGACTTAGACCTAATAAGAGCGAGCCTTACTCGAATTCAATTGTTGGAGAACCGACTTTCACGCAAAGACAGAAACTCAATCCGCCTTCATCTTACTGCCGTAAGGTCACATTCGGCGGCTTTGGGTGCCGAGGTCATCATAGAGGCTGGGGGGATTATCCAGAGGGACTTCGTGAAAATTACGACCGGCTTTCAAACCCAAGTTCCTCGGAGCCTGCATTTTGGATTGGGCGCACAGAAGACCATCAGTAAAATGACCATCCAGTGGCCTTCAGGTCGCGAGCAGGTTTTTCAAAATATTCCAGCCAATACGGTGATTCAGGTGACTGAAGACAACGAAGAGCCGACCATCTCCAGTATTAAAAGATGGGGCGAAGAACGAGAATCTCTTCCGATTGGTCAAGCAACACTCTCCCATACGCTTCCGTCACTTGAAGGACCACAAGCTTCGCTAGAGACTTCAGAAGACATAGTTACGGTCGTAAACTTTTGGGCTCCCTGGTGTAAACCATGCGCAGATGAACTCCCTACCTTAGCAAAGTTAGCAAAAGAAATGCCCTCGGTACGCTTTGTCGGTGTCTCGGCCGAGCTTTCGGATAGAAAATCCATCAAAAAAGCCGTGAAAGACTTCGGTCTAAAGTACGAGCAGTTCATTGCCACAGATGACCTGTATGAGTCATTCTTCGGAGTCGATAGTGAAGCACAGCTGCCGTCCACGTTTATCTTCGATGCTAGCGGCCAACTACATCAAGCGTTTCTGGCAAAAATTGGAGAAAAGCAACTTCGGGCAAGTCTCGAATCAGCTCGGGCTGCCCGACCAAATTACGCGCTCATGTTACCTTTGGCCGAGACTGCTCTGGAACAGGGAGAACCGGACAAAGCGCTTAAATTCCTGAAGACAGGACTCAAGCATTCTCCCAAGAGCGCTCCCCTCCTCTCACACCTTGGATGGGCCCTCTCCGAAAAGCGTCAATATCCAGATGCTCTGAAAGCCGGGAAAAAAGCCGTCAGTATAGACCCCTCCTTCCCATACGGCTGGTACGCTCTGGGCGTAACCCAGAAACGAGCAGGCAAACTCGAAGAATCGAAAAAGTCACTTCTCAAAGCGGTAAAACTCCAACCCAATGTCGCAAAGTACTGGTCCACATTAGGCGCCGTGACGAGTCAACTTGGAGACCTGGCTGCTGGTCAGAAAGCGTTTGAGACAGTTCTTCGTCTCGATGCGCAGAACATTGAGGCTCTGGTAAATCTCGGAAAACTGAAGATTCTGCGTAAACAATCCAATGGTGCCAAAGAATTTCGCAATGTGTTACGGCTGAGACCCAAACATCGGGAAGCCGCGAGCCTCCTCAAAAAGTATGGCGAACACTAACACAAAATCATTAACTCTCTGCAGCCTTGGACTGTGGCTCGCCTTTTCTTCGGTTTTAGGCGGATGTAAAGTTTCGCAAAAAGACTCACCCAACAATGAGGTCCTCAAACCAGCAAAACTGCAACCCCCAGCCAAAGCAATTAAGGACCTGAAAAAATCAGAGGCGATTCATGCAGAAATCAAAAAGCAGATCAAAAATTATTTTCTGCTTGGTTTGAAAAGCAAAGATGTCTCGCTGCTTCAAAAAAGCCTGAGCAAAGATTTTGTTGGGCGATGGTTTGCTCCACAAGCAGACGATTGGGAAGCCGAAGAGTCCTATCGATATTGGAATGCAAAGCCTGATGAATCGTCCAAGTTCCTATCCCGAGATACTTTTATTGAAGCATTGCAGACTTCGCTAAACAGCTGGGTCTTAGTAGAGAGAACAAAATTCAGTGTCTTCGAAAACCAAATTTCACTAAGTGCAAAGGAAGGTTTTCTGAGAGCGCACTTTCAGATTTCGGGAATGAAAGCAGATCGTTCTCGCCTGGAGCTCCATGGCACCCTCATGACGTCAGTTGCAAACAACAGCTCTGACGAGAGATGGAAAATCACAGCTCTGGACTTCGAATCAGCGCGATGGTTCGAAAGTAGTCTTCCCATCTTCCGCGACATCGGCCCACAGAGTGGATTCAGCTTCACCCCTTCGGCGGAGGCAAAGCAACTTGTGCAAGACACCATCGACGAAAGAGTCCTCGTCACAGGGGGAGGAATCACAGTTCTTGACGTCAACAAAGACGATTACTGGGACTTGATTGCCACCTATGCCAATCGAGAGACTCGATTATTCATCAACGATGGTGACGGCGGATTTGTTGTTCAGCCTACTCCGGCGTTCGACAATGCCAACGAGGTGAGTAAATTCTTCATCTGGATTGACCTCGACAATGATGGGCAAGAAGAGCTTGTTGGCTCACATAGCTTTCCCGCTGGAGAGACCAAAGGTGAATTCGGATTATATCGGGTTACGACAAAGGGCGAAATCAAACGTAAAAATAAAGCGTTACGGTTTTCACATCCTAAATGGATGAAACGGATATCCTTTGAAAGTATTGTTGCCTGTGACGTAAACCAAGATGAACGAATAGACCTCATCTTCACGGGATATAGTCACCTGAACTCAAAAGACCATCATAATCTTATGAATGCGAACGACGGCCTGAGGAACCTCGTGTTTATTAACCAAGGGAATCTGAAGTTCACCGAAGAATCTATGAAACGTGGGTTGGTCCATACTCAGTATTCTTTTGTCAGTGCTTGTCATGACTTTGACAAGGATGGGGACCCAGACATCTTCATCGGTAATGATTATGGAAAAAATAATTTTTATGAGAACCGAGGGAATGGATACTTCGTTCACGATACCAAGCATCCCTTTCATCTCGGCTCTAGCTTTTCGATGGGAGTCTCGATTGCAGACTATGACAATACAGGGAAATATTCGGTCTCTGTTTCAAATATGTACTCCCACGCCGGCCATAGAATTATTCCTCTTGCAGACGAGCTTAAAGACCAAAAGAAAGACTTCATGCTCCTCGTCAAAGGAAACGCGCTATACGAAAATCAGGATGGTAAGTGGCAAAACATAGCAAAAGACCGAATCGTTGATGATGCTGGCTGGGCCTGGGGAAATATCTTTTTTGATATAGACAACGATGGAGATAAAGATCTCTTCGTTACGAATGGATATACCACGCATTCAGACCCCCACTTACCGGATTACTGACCTACCTATTGGCGGCAGGTTGTCGCTAACCATAGCCAAGTAAAGGCTCCAGACATGCCTGAGTCTCGAAATTTCCGCGGGAGCTTTAGCGGATACGAACGTGACCACTTGTTTCTCAACATGAGTGGTGATGGCCCTTTTTACGATGCAGCCTACTCTTTCGCGATTGATTTTTCGGACGATGGACGTTCATTCGCTCCTGTTGACGTCGACGGAGATGGAGACTTAGACCTTCCTCTGCTCAGTTTGCAAAACCTTCGCTTGATTGAGAACACGCTGCCGAACAAATACAACTTCACCCGAATTCGCTTGAAGGCAACATCGACCCAGCACCACGCGCTCGACGCAGAAGCGTTGGTCACCCATAACGGCATCACCCAGCGCGACTACGTGAAGGTCAATGCAGGCTTTCAAACCCAGGTTCCGTTAGACCTACACTTTGGACTGGGTACCGCGAAATCGGACCAGGCTTCCACAAACATCGAAGTCCGATGGCCCAGTGGCAAGAAAGAGAAATTCGAAAAAGTCCCCGCCAATCGACTCATTGTGATCACTGAGGGCGCTGGGTTTGAGTCGAAAGACCTGCCGAGATGGACTAAGGCACAAAGCGTTCCTTCTGGAGCACTCGACCTTGCATTTGAAGCACAAGAGCTTTCCGGGAAGACACGACCCATCGCGAAACCCGGAACACCAACTGTAATTAACTTCTGGGCGCCCTGGTGCAAACCATGTGTGCGAGAAATCCCGGAACTTGTAAAGTTCGCGGGCAAGAATGCAGGTAAAGTTCAAACTGTTGGCATCTCAGTGGAAATGAAAGACCTGGATTCGGTCAAAAGCTTCATGAGCAAAAATAAGATCGACTACCCAAACTTTGTTGCCTCCGCGCCACTGCTCGAATCATTCTTCGGGGGCGACGGAGAGGCTCCCCTTCCCTCTACTTTCGTTTTTGATAGTTCGGGTTCCCTAAAACGTGTGTTCAATCGAAAGATTACAAGCAAAGAGCTGCAACAGATCATATCATCTTTTGATACTAGCGTTGACCGCTCTCACTTCCTCCTAAGGAAGGCAGAAGCTGCTATGGGTCGTGGAGAACTTATCAGCGCAGAGAAAATCCTCAGAAGCGCAATCACAGAATCACCAAAGAATGCCTTTTTACAAGCACAACTAGGCACTGTTCTTACAATGAAACAGGCATCAAAAGAAGGGACTGCGTATTTACGAGCTGCGACGGTTCTTGATCCGACCTTGCCGGAGGCTTGGTACAGATTAGGTGCCGACCAAAAAAACCGTGGTCGATTAGCTCTGGCAGCCGAAAGTTATAAGAAAGCGGCCGACCTGCTACCCAGTGACCTTCGGTATATTCTTGGTTACGGGGCAATGCTGAGTCAGACCAAAAACAATGATGAAGCAGTGCGTGTATTTGAAAAGGCAACAACCATTGATCCTCGTTCTGTTGAAGCCTGGCTGAATCTAGGTAAGACCCGAGCCATTTTGAAACGGTTAGACTGTATTGAAGCCTTTGAAAAAGTGCTCACTCTCGACCCAGGAAACAAAGAAGCCCAACAACTGCTTTCCATGGTTCAACAATTGAGATAGGTAAACAAGGCGTTGGTCATGAATGCTTCTCGAAACCTACGCATCTTGTGCGTAACTATGGGTTTTTTCCAGGCCTGTAAAAAAGCCCCACAAGGTGATGAGACGTCGTCCAACATTTCACCTCTTTCTATAGAAGAAATCCGCAACCCCGTTCGAGACCTGATTCGTTCCGAGGACATCAATCAAGATCTGCAAAAAGCGTTTAAGCGGAGATTTCTTACGGGAATCAAAAACCAATCAGCCGAGAAGATCAAAAGCGCGCTTGTGCCTACATTCGTAGGCCAATTCTATATTCCTGAAGAATCCGAATATCAGAACGACGACGGTATCTATCACTGGAGCACAAAATTAGCAGCCGGAAGATACTTATCGGCCGACCAGTTGACGCAAGCATTGATGAAGATGCTCACGAAATGGGCCTCCGTTGATCTCGCAGACTGGCATGTCTTTAGAGTACGTGCAGATACCCGCCGCCCCAGCTCTCGAGCCATTGTTCGTGGTCATCTTAGTCTCGCAGGAACCTCGTCGAACGGACAGCGCGAAGAAGTCTATGCCTCTGTCACTTGTGAATTCGTCAGAAATGAAAAAGGGCATTGGCGAATAAGTAAAATGCGTTTTGATGACCAAACACGAGCCCGCACGAAGGCCCCCGCCTTTAGGGACATCGCAACCATTACGGGCTTCAAATTCAATACGTCAGAAAAAGATAAGAAGCGGCAACAGGCGGTGATTAACGAAAGGCACCTGTTCACTAATGGAGGAATGACCGCACTAGACTACAACCAAGACGGCTTCACGGATATCATTGCCACGCAAGGAGAGAATGAGACCATCCTCTTCATTAACGACACCAAAGGCGGATTTGAACGAAAGCAACTTCCACTCATCAATTCGCCCGAACGAGTGAGTAAATTCTACAGCTGGGTCGACCTCGATAATGACGGTCAAGAGGAACTCGTCGGAGAGCGAATTATCAGCAGTAGTAATGGCACACATGAAATACCGATTTACCAAATTAAAGCCGGAACTATGCTCGAATCGAAGAATCGCCTAACTTTCAAAACCAAGAGCTGGTTACGCAAGATAAGCTTTGAAAGTATCATTCCATGTGATGTCAATGGAGACCAGCTACTGGACCTGTTCTTCGTGGGATACAGCCACAATGACTCCAATCGTCAGCCGAGCTTCATAAGCGCAACCGATGGTATGCGTAATCTTTTATTCATCAACAAGGGAAATCTCAAATTCGAAGAACAAGCGTTGCAACGAGGATTGAAGGAAACAAAGTATTCATTGGTTGCCGCATGTTATGACTTCGACAAAGACGGAGACGCCGATATCTTTGTTGGAAATGATTTCGGGAGCAACGACTACTATACAAATAACGGCGGAGGGCAATTTTCGAACGACAGTAATCATCCGTTTTTTCGCGGTTCTAGCTTTAGTATGGGCTTATCAATCGCCGATTTTGATAATACGGGACACTATAGCGTATCTGTGTCGAACATGTATTCACACGCCGGAAACAGAATTGTGCCGCTTGTTGAACAATTTCAGGGTCACGATTCGAACGACATCCTCCGACTGGCTGAAGGCAACAGCCTGTACGAATATCGTAATAATAAGTGGGAAGACACAGGTGTAGAGCGAAACATAAATGTTTCTGGATGGGCTTGGGCGAATCAATTCTTCGACTTCGACAATGACGGAGACAAAGATCTCTTCGTCACTAATGGCAACAATACGCACACAGACCCTCACCTGCCCGATTTCTGAGGATTTTACTGGCGACAGGTTGTCGCTCAGGCCGGAGCAAAAAAGAAGGAAAGCGACCTTAAAGAGCCCGTTTCACCAGCTGATTTCCGAGGGGGACTCAGCGGGAGAGAAAGAGATATAATGTATCTCAACCCGAATAAAGAGGGAGCTTTTGTAAATATTGGGTATAGTATGAAGCTCGACTTTGACGACGACGGCCGAGCTGCAATTCCACTCGACATAGACGGGGATGGAGATCTCGATTTAGCAGTCATGAGTCTTCAAGGGCTTCATCTCGCCGAGAACCGTTCGAACATGAAAAACACTTTCGCACGGATAAAACTGATTGCCACAAAGTCCCAACATCACGCCTTAGGAGCAAACGTTGAAGTACATACGAAAGGCACCAAACAACAAGACTACGTGAAACTTATCGCAGGGTTTCAAAGTCAAGTTCTTCCGCTTCTGCACTTTGGAACCGGCAAGCACACAATGATCGACAAGGTTGTTATTCGTTGGCCGAGTGGAAAAACAGAGACTCATCTAGATCTCCCGACAAACAAACTTCTCACCTTTACCGAGGGCGAGAATTACGAAAGCACAAACCTAAAGAGCTGGCCTGCGCAAGCACTTCCCCCAGAGGTACCAGATTATCTGGTTCACCGCCCAGTGGCTCGATTGGAGGAAACTGCAGTACCGACCACTCCACTGGTCAAGAAGGGTACGCCAACTGTGGTGAATTTTTGGGCTCCCTGGTGCAAACCATGCCAAAAAGAGCTCCCCATGTTGGTCGAGATGGCGTCCGCATATCAAGGGAAAATCGATTTTGTTGGGGTCAGCGTTGAGACAGAGAAACTTGATGACGTCAAAGCTGCGATAAAGCTGCACGCTATAAAATATGATCAAGCGCTGGCAGATCATGCTCTCCTGGAAGCGTTTTTTGGACGACAAGGAGAAGCCGCCCTTCCCTCTACTTTTGTTTTCAACGCAGAACAAAAATTGGTGCGGGCATTCCGACGTTCCATCGAAGCCAAGGACCTTAAAGCTCACCTTGATTCATTAGTGAGGAAAGATAAGGGAGTCTCATACTTACTCGTCCTCGGCGAATCAGCGATGAAGCGTCGCGACTACGCCGCAGCAGAGAAACATTTCAAAGAAGCTTTGGCATTGGATCCTGACAATCGATTTGTGCTCACGCAATACGGTACAATACTCGCGCTGAGCCCTGAGCCTGCAAAAGGGATTAAAATGCTAGAACGCGTATTAAAGGTGGACAATCAATTCCATTACGCGTGGGACCGACTTGCAAGTGCACGCAAAGAGCAAAATGACCTAACAGGTGCCCTCAAAGCGATACGCCAAGCGATAAAGATTAGCCCAGATGACGTTGCATATCTTGTACAAGAGGCAAACCTTTTGATCGCTCTTCAGAACGACAAAGCAGCTATCGAGACCTTACGTAAAATCACGAACATCAAGGCCGATGAGTTCATGGCTTGGTTCAATCTTGCGAGAATTCTACACAAAACAAAAAAAGCCGGCGCCCTATCCGCCGCAGAAACGGCCGCCAAGCTCCGCCCGAAAGATCCGGCGATACAAGAGCTATTCATGATGCTCCGCGAGCAGTAAGAAAGTCTATTGACTACTTCACACCCATACTCTGAAAACGCTGTTTTATGGTTTTCGCTTCGCGGTGCTCCGGTGCTATCTCAAGCACTTTCTCGATCGCTTCGAACGCACCTGGTTTATTCAGCATCCGCCTTACTTTCGCCAGATTTAACCATCCTAAGAAATTCTGGGGTTCGGCCGTAGTAGCTTTCTCAAATAGTGCAAGTGCATCCTCTAATTTCTTGAGACGTACAAGTGTTGCCGCTAAAGACAAAAGATAAGTCGCCTCCGTCGGTTTGAGTTCAACGGCTTTTTCATGAGCCTCCTTCGCAAGCTCTTCTTGTTTGGCTCGAGAATACGCCTTTCCTAGTGCGTGCCATGCATATGGGAAAAAGGGATCTTCCTTCGTGGCTTTTGATAAAAGCTCAATCGCTTTTTTGTGGCGTCCTTGCCCCGAAAGTGTCCCGCCCATCTGAAGCAAAACCAAAACGGAATTGGGAGACTCTTCAAGCGCAGACTCGAAATATTCAGTTCCTTTACCAAGGTCGCCCTCCATCACTGCGCGCTCACCAACCCTTCGAATGAGATTCGCATCACTTTGATTACTATCAATAGCCCGAAGTAGACCTTGCAACTCGTGCTGAGTAATTTTACGGAAAAAAGCTCTCACCAATGTACCGTCTTCACCAAACACAAAGGTCGCAGGCAATGGTACTTCTCCGTCATTCCCAAAGAACGTTCGAATCACCTCATCATTCGCAAAGTATTGCTCATAGGGAAGTTTGTATTGTTGAATCGCTTTCTCTACAGAGGCTTTATTTTCTACCTCAACGGACACACCGCTTATCCGAATGGTTGGATTCTCTTTCGCCAATTCAGCTAAGATAGGGAGTTCTTCAGCACAAGGTTTGCACCAAGGCGCCCAGAAATTTATAATTTGCGGCTTTCGGCCGACGCCTATCTTGGTCTTCTTCCCTTTGAGTGTGTCGATACTTGTATTGAGGTCAAAGCTTTGTTGAGAAGCAGGTGTAAAATCGATACCCCAGGTGCGTAGGTTCGAGGCTTTAGCAACTTCTTCGTCTTCGACAAGCCTTATCAGTTGGTTCACAGGAACATTCACATGCCTTTGAATCGTTCCACTCGGCCAATTTACCGTGACCTCATCAATGACTTCTGCTTTGCCAAGACCGAAGTGCAGATGAAGGGGAAGCTGAGTTTGAAATCCTGATGTCAATTTGACGTAATCACGTTGAACGGTCTTCCCTGTCCGCACGATTACTTCCGCGCCAAGCGCGTGATGCTGAGACTTTGTTGCGCGCAGAGCAAAGCGAACAAAGCTCCGTGTGCTGGTTACACCAGGATTACGCATCACACGTATTTGCTGGAGGCTCTGGCTCACAAGATCAAGCTTACCGTCTCCATCTATGTCCACAGGAGCAACGGCTCGGCCATCATCCGCAAAATCGACCTGAAATGCGTAGCCCACTTCATCAAAGCCTGTCTCAGAATCTCGATTCAAGAACAACACGTCTCGTTCCCGCCCCGAAAAAGAGCCGCGGAACTCACCGGCACCTACAGGATTTGGTTCTCTTTGTTTCGTTTCGAGATACTTCGCATCGGCGACCACCTGCCGCCAAAAGCTCGGTCACCAGTCAGGAGCATCTGCGTCTGTGTGGGTTGTAAAACCGTTAACAACATACAGGTCTTTATCGCCGTCGTTATCAATGTCGAAAAAGATGTTTCCCCAAGCCCACTCCGCCAATTCCACCCCGTGCTTCTTTGCATTGTCGACAAACTCACCGTTTTCAAACTCGTATAACGCGTTACCGCGGGCATAACTTTTAACGACAGAGTACATGTCTTCAGATAGCTCGTTCACTAACGGAAGAATTCGATGCCCGGCGTGTGAGTACATATTCGAAATCGAAACAGCATATTTTCCAGTATTGTCGTAATCGGCGCGAGCCATCCCCATACTAAATCCGTGAGCTTTACTGAATGGATGCGCTGGATCCGCCGTAAAATTCCCCTCGCCATCGTTTTCGTAATACTGGTTACGCCCGTAATCGTTGCCTACGAAGATATCGACATCTCCATCGGAGTCAAAATCAGAGCATTCGGAAACATAGGAGTATTGTGTTCCTGTTATGCCTCGAGATTCTGATTCTTCAGCAAATTTCAGCCGTCCTTTATTGATAAAGACGAGATTCTGAAGTCCATCACGACCATCAACAAGATTGAAATTTTCGCGAAGTGACTCCCAGTGAGAGTACCCGACGACTACAATATCCAGAAGATTATCCTTATTGATATCGCAAGCTGTAATTCCCTCAAAATGTAGGTCACGCAAGCCCACGGGAATATCGAAATTCAAACGCTTCTCAAGCTCTATGAATTGACCCGTCTCATCTTTTTTGAGTAACTCTAGGCTCGCCACACGTTTTCCCAGATGCTTCACGCGGGTACTGACAATTTCCGACGTTCCGTCATTATCCAAGTCTACAGATAAGTAGAAGCGAGCCGCGCGGCTCGGGTCGTCAAAATGCTTAATATTTGCTTTTGTAAAGCCACCTTTGCCGTCGTTGAGAAATAAACCGACCGCTCGATCTTTTCGAGAAGCTAGAACATCCCAGTAACCATCTTCGTTATGATCGAAAACAGAAATCCCACCAGACTGTGTCAGTTGTCGTAAATTAACAAGCTTCTGTGCATTGGTTTTGTTGTCTTTCGATTCATGCAGCTCAAGTCCAGTAATCTTGGAAATATCTTGAAAGGCTATGTCGGCTGAAACAACATGTTCCCCAGATTGAATGGCGAAATTACGGAGAGTCCATGCTTGATTGGCAGAGCGGACGAGTTCTGCGCTACAGTCCGTGTTCCACCGATTTCTTAATCCTCGCTCATCAACTCCAGCTATATCCCAGTGTGCGCGAATGAACGCCGTGCTTTCATCGGTGCTTACCAATATCTCAAACACTCGAAAGGAGCTTTGCTGAACGACAGAGAACCGGTCCAGTAATGTCTGAAACTCCGCCGAAAACGCCTGTCCACTAAGTGCCTTGCGCGACGCTTGGAAATTTTGAATGCTCACCGTGGCGGTTTGAGAAGGCTTCGATTGAAGGCCTTCAATAAAGGTGCCACGGAACTCAGGGTGCAAAAATTTCGCCAACTTTGATAAGTCAGAACGTCGAGCGGCCGTCACAAACTGCGTCTTGAAACGGGCAGATATTTCAGACTGAACCTTATTTACTTTCTCGATATCTCGAATAAAGGCCGCTGGAGCTTTCGGCGGAGAGAAAAACGCCTGTGCTGCTGGTTCGGCAGTGGTCGATGTTTTTTGGCATGCTACGACCGCTAACGATAAGATGACTATACCGAACAGAGGTATGCTGAATCCACGAACAGACTGCATCGGGGCTAGTTCTTAGAATAAGTACGCCAACGAGAACTCAGAGACTAAACGCCACCCGGAGGAGGCATTCCTCCTCCACCCGGAGGAGGCATTCCCCCTCCACCGCCTGGGCCACCGCCAGGCATACCGCTGTCGACAAGGCCGCCTCCGCCGCCACCATCGCCAATCAGCATTCCTGAGTCTGGGAGGTTGCCGCCCATACCGCCGGAGTCTGGTAAGCCAAGTCCCGTATCTCCGAATGCACCGGTTCCGCTATCAGGGAACATTGAACCAGAACCGGTATCTGGGAAGCCGAAGCCACCGCTGCCACTATCGGGAAGCAAAGTGCCACTACCGCTATCCGGGAAGCTATTTCCAAGACCTGTATCAGGCATCATAAGACCACCGCTGTCCGGCATTTGACCCATGCCACCGTCTGGCGCCTGACCCATACCACCATCAGGCATGCCTATGCCCATTCCCGTATCAGCCATAGTAGGATTGCCCGTATCTGGCATTGAGCCCATACCACCGTCCGGCATTTGACCCATGCCGCCATCCGGTTGCATTGGACCGCCCATTCCGGTGTCCGAATTATTGAGACCGCCACTGTCACCTATCTGCTCCATACCGCTGTCCGAAAGTACCATCATCCCTGAGTCAGGCAGATCAAGCACTCCAGAGTCCGGTATTTCCATCATCCCTGAATCTGGAACAGCAGGAAGCGCATCCATAAAGCCGACCCCGGTATCAAGGACCCCAGCGTCCGGAGCCATACCAGAACCGGAATCTTCAAAACCGGTGTCCTGCGCAACGCCTGCATCACTCATCATTGCGTCCGGATGCAATCCGGAATCAGCGGGCAGTCCCGCATCGGGAACGTCTCGCACAGGAACGGCTACGACAAAAAAGCCTAGCCTTAGTGATGAAGCTCGCGCGGTTGTGCCCGTAACAGTGGTGTTAGGCAATTGAAGCCAAGTCGATTCTAAATCCGAGGCGCGGTAAACAAATGGAACTTCTCCGTCTCTCAGATTCTCAGTTGAAAACTGCAGCTCTAAGAAGATCTCTGAAGCGATATTCACATCTTCTGGTGCTGCAACGAAGATGGGCGACAAAGGAATGACACCTTCGGGAACCAGGGTCCCACTCGCTTGCTCAAAAGTGATTTGTTCGCATCTATCAAGTGCATCTTCTGGAATGATAAGTTCACCGCTATCGACGGTCAGGGTCCCTCCGTCTTCGCAAATACCAGCTTGTGATTTCTGTTCTCCAACGACGCAGAATCCCTCTTGGCATATGAATCCAGGTAAGCAGTCGTTGGACATCGAACACGGCGCAAGATCTTCTTTTTCGTCAGCACAGGCCCCCGCAAAGGCCAAAAAAGCACCTATAAATACAGCTCTCTTCATCTTAGAGCCTGATTGTACACTTTTACTGAAAAAGTGTCTTCGGGAAAGCCTATATTTTTATGCAAAAATGAAGACTAAATCTTCGAACAGCTACCTGAATACATTGACGCACACCCACACTCTTGCTCGATGAGGACTAAGGTGCCATAACCGCCCACGTGAAGACGTTGGCGCTTTCTCGATTTTTCATCCTTAGCTTCATTTCGGGGGGGGTTCTCAGCTGTCAGAGTCAGGGAAAGGAAAAAACAACGGCGAAGCAGTCCAAACAAAAGCAATCCGCAGCCGAACGAGCGAATGAGCTCCTTAGACAAGGCCGCAAAGCGAAAGACTCCGGTGAACTTGTCGCTGCAATCAGTCATTTTGAAAAAGCATCCATCATTGACCCAAAAAACGCGTTTGTTTGGGCAAACCTGGGGACAACATTTGCTGAAGAGGGTAAACTCGAACAATCCGTCAAAGCCTTCGAAACCGCGTGCCAATTGGACCCAAAGCACAAAGGTTTCGCCCAGCAAAGGGACCAGCTCAAGGCATTACAAGATTCAGGCGGTAAACTACCACGTGTCGACGACCGAACCGTGAGGAAACTCTGTAGTGGATGCCACGTTTTTCCAGAGCCAAGATGGTTGCCACGCGAATCTTGGGGGCCAGTGATTGCTTCGATGCACGATATGCGAGGCGGATTCGAGGGCGAAGACCCCCGCGCGGTCATCCAATGGTTCAGGCTCAGGTCACCAAAAATGCTCGATGTGCCCGAGAGAAAAGCGGGCGTCGCACGTAAACGACTACCGGTTCGTCCCTTGGGACTCGCACCAAGACCAGCGGACGGCTCACCGGCTGTATCGGCTGTGACCTTCGCAGATGTCCTCGCGGACGAATACTTAGAACTTTTCGTGAGCGATATGAGAAACGGAAAAGTCTTGATGTCTCTTCCATTCGAAAAAGACCCGGCGATGTATGTGATCGCGAATATTTCTCACCCGGCTGCGATTACAGCTGTCGATTTTGACCAGGACAAGAGAAACGACCTGCTGATCGCTAATCTTGGCTCTTTCGCACCCGAAGTTCACCAGAAAGGTGGCGTATATTGGTTGCGCCAAACCGCCAAGAAAACATTCCAAACGATTCCGCTCGTCGAGAAGCTGGGGCGCGTCAGTGATGTCAAGGCAGGGGACTTCGACAACGACGGCGATCTCGATGTAGCGGTTGCGGAGTATGGAACTCGAATGACAGGTCGCATCCTAATACTTGAGCAGCTCAAATCGAAGAAACAAAAGACGAAGTTCAAAGTGCATCAACTGGATGCGAGGGCCGGCGGAGTGAGCCTGCAAATTGCTGACTTCGACAAGGACGGAAAGCTCGACCTTGGAGCGTTGCTTGCCGAGCACCATGAAATGCTCAATATCTACGTCAATAAGGGCGACTTCACTTTTGAGGAGGTCAACGTACATCGCGCACCACATCCTTCCTGGGGATATACAGAGCTAGCCATGGTGGATATAGATAATGACGGTGACCAAGACTTCGTTGCCTGCAACGGCGACGGCTCCGATGCCGGACTCGAACATGGTGGGCTGCTTCAACCATTTCACGGGATTCAGGTTTTCGAAAATCTAGGCAAGCTTCAGTTTAAAGCCCATGACCACCAGCAATTCCGGGCGGCCCATACCCTTGACGTTGCGGACTTAGACGGAGATGGCGATATCGATATCTTGTCTGGGGCTTTTCAGCCGTTTTTACCCGCAGAGGGACGGCAGGCGCTTGAACTCGACAGCGTCGTTTGGTTTGAACAGACAAAGCCCTTCCAATTTGAAAGACACTCCATTGAAGCCTTCAACACCGAGCATCCGCGCGTAGGGGTCGGCGATTTCGACTTAGACGGTGACGTCGATTTTGCTGTCGGTCACTTTTCAATGCCTCAAATCGATCCGAATAATCCCGGCAAAGTTGCGATTTGGGATGGAGCACCCGGAAAAAAGACGGGTGAATGGGTCAAACTTTACGAGAACATGAGCCAAGATGCGCTTAGGACCAATCAAGCTCCGTAGCTTTGACACGCACTCTATTCAAGCGCTTTATTCAAGTCACTACGAGTTGCTTCAAGTAGTGCGTTGAGTTCCGCCTTTCGAGCCTTCACGTAGTAGTCTGAATCAGAAAACTTGACGTAAAAGGATTCATCGACAGCTTGAGCTCCTATACGGTATTCCGACATTTTACTGGAGGACGACCCTCCGGTGGTTGAAGTCGAAATATGCATTTTGACTTCAACGCTCGCATTATCCATTCCGTAGCCTTTTTTATTCGACTTCGACAGTGGCTGATACAGTTCGACCAAAGCTGCTTGCTTGACGAGCGCAGCGACCTTCACCGAATCGATAGTGCTTGCGTCTGCGGCCCCATCTACTTGCCATTCATTGTTTGGGCCTCTCGAAAGACCGATTTGGCCCAGTTGGTTTCGTATTTGAAGCTTCTGGAGTCTTTCCACCGGCACATTGATGTACTTCTCTTCCACCCAGTTCGCATTTTTTACCCCAATATCCCAACTGTCGATTTCGGGAACGACGTACACTTCAGACTCACTCATCTTTCTAAAGTGAGCTCGATCTCGGTGCGGCTTAGTCCCGATCACAAACTCTAAAGGCTCGCTACCCTCGCCTTGCCAGATTCTTATCTTTCTCTCAAAGGCATCATCGGCAACAAGGAGCTTTTTATAATGCACTTCACGGGTGGTGACGACCGGCCCAGTTGTTAGCTTTCGGACTATCGACAGCAGATCAGTGACCTTTTTCGTAGTCACCGGAAAGTCATCCAATTCGGATAAATACCAGCCCTCCCCGCTCCGAATCATCTTGACCGTATGCACGGAACCGTCGCTGCCCAGCTCTGGCCCGGAGATCTCGAGTTGGGTGACTTGGTCGACTTGAAGCCCAGGAAAAGCGAGCATCCTTCCTTTTGTCTCAACCGGTCCACGACCGCTGAAAGCAAAAGCAAGCCCAATTTGGGCAAATAATAAGCCAGAGAGCGTCAGATTAACTTTGTTCATAGCAAATAGGTCACAGGAGACCTAGGAGAGAAATTAGTCCGGGTCAACCGCCGGGTTCCAAGTAAATCGCGGGGTATTTGTTTGCGGGTCGACTCCGTTTGCAGGACTCAGCGGCGCAAAAGGATTTGGCGGCGTTGTATCAATGCAAAAATGCTTAGTCTCGGACCATTCTCCCGGTTGGAGCACAGGTGATGTCACTCGTATTCTCCAATAATAACAGTCTTCCGGAGGGACCCAGCTACCAAACATTTCGGACATTTGGCCGCCGTTACCATTCACATTCCGAGACAAAACAATGTTTCGGAAGCTAGGCTCCGTTGCGACTTGAAGCTGATGGACCCCTTGATTCGCAGAGTCACCGGAGTCTTCCGGTGGTGCCTGCCATCCAAACCCACCGCCACTCGCTTGCATGAAAGTTCCGTCGGTTGGGAAGCGCGTTTGGGGCGCACTAATGGTCGTTTCAGGGGAGTAATAATTGAGTTCAAAATCTTCAAGAGCAACGACAATTTCCCATGCAGGATTCCCGTGATTCTTCATCGATGGTGGATAATTCAAACGAGGAAGCGCACGCACCTGACTGGCACTTTTGGTTTGCCCAGTGAAGTCGTAGGCCGCGGTAAATGAAGATGACGATGACGATTTCGATGCTGCTCTGATGTTAGGGAGCTTCGAATAACCCGATTTTCCTGAGCGATACCAAAAGACATAGACGTTATCGTTTTGCGTAGTAATTGTGGGATGCTGCTCGTGATAAAGCGGGGTCGTCGGCAGCACGGATACATGCTGAGTATCTTGCCAGGCCCGGCTATTCGTATTCAAAGCGCCGTAGCCAATGCCCCAAGCATCATCCCCTTCCCAGTAGTACACGTTCCAGGTGCAGTGAAGAAGGTTGGAGGTGTTACCAGCGGAGCACTGCATACGATGTTGATGCATATTCCGGCCCGAATTCCGTGGATGCCACAGCTTGGTCGTGGGACCCGCTGTCCAGGTATCATTGGAGCCGTTCCAGGAATAGGTTTTGATGTCACGGTCCCACTCGTATTGCGACAGGATAGCCCACAAAGCGTTGTCCGCGCCCCAAGCAAGATGAGTGGCGTACCGGTTTCGGTTTGAACCCGTGTTAGGGTCAGAGATAGGGATGTTCGCCATTTCAGTTTTTACGTTATTTCGAAACTGAAAATGTCTGGTCCTTTCATAGGGCATAGATGTGTCATAGGAATGATCCCACTCCAGAAATGATACATGCGCATCGTTCGCTGTTGCACCATTCCCCGACCCTGAAACGGCGATATGATAGTAGGCTTGATGCCGGTAGTTGGTCGGCGCAATCAGTTGTTCTTGAGGCGTCGCTCCAGACCAGCTGTTTCCGGAATCACACCGATTCGCGCAAGATGAATACCGTACGCGATGACCCCAGCTGGTGTAGGCACCTTTCAAAGCCGCTTCATTGGGAATGTAACCGTGGTCACCCCAGGTCGCATGCAAAGTGTCATTGCTGTCAATGGCCAAACTCGGCGAATAGAACGTGTTCTCGCTCGTTGCATATTGGTTTTGGACAACGCTTGGCGGGTCCCATAGGCCTGTCGAGGCGTTCCTCTTCGAGCGGAGGATGGACCATCGGCCGCCGTACACGCCGTTGAACGCAAGATGAATATTCCCTTGGCTGTCTCGCACGAGATTTGACTCGTTCCAGGTTCTAATTCGTACTGCCCGATTTGCATCGATAATCGAAGGGTCGATCACAACCTTTCCTTTCGCAGTCTCTCGAACCCACTTTGCCGGAAGATGCACATCGATCTGAAGTCCCTCATCCACCCACTCGAAGGTTCGTGCCAGCGTCAGCGAATGAGATGCGTCGTCTACGGCCACAGCAGCAGGAAGGCCGAAACGGTCGCCTTCAACGGTAGTTAGAGTGACACCACCAACGTATTTGGTAGCACCAAACTCAGATGCTTCTCCAATCACACCCTGGACCGCTCCTGCATGCAGAGGAACGTTCTCTTGGGCGCTCATGATTTCGTCGCCATTGTGTCTGAAAACTCCGGGAACAATTGAACGAACGATTAAGTCGCCCTCGCTGCGTGCGATCTGGTTTTTGAGGTCATCGCTAATATGGAAGAATTCCTCGACATCGCTTCCGTCATACCGATACTCCACGTCGACTCCTTCAAAGAACGACGAGAGCATGACTGAGCCGTGCGTTTTTGAATTGGTGGCCTCAGCCTTGCCGGATGCACGGGGAATTTGGTTATCAAGCTCGCTCAGGTGAGCGGATACAAGCTTGGCTCTGATATTGCCATCTGTGTAGCGAGAAGCAACTTCGACCTCTCCTTGTGAGGATACTCTTACGCCATCGGCACGGAAGTCGTTCCCGGCTTTACTAAACTTAAATGACAATTTTTTGTCTGGGTCGCGCACGCTGACCAGATTGTTCGTTCGCTTTTGATCGCCAACCACAAATTGAGCCTGCGCCTCGTCGTTTGTCACATGTGATGAGAATTTTGCCGCCGAACTCGGGGCTTGAACAACCTTCTCATCGTGCCTCGAATCATCTACGTTGTCACGCAGAGTAACGAACATCAGCGCGCATGCCGCCACCGCGAATAAGCCAGAAAAAACCGTCTTCTGAGTACCCATAATAAACCTACTTTCAAGAAGTTACAGACTTACTTGATCTTGATCACATTTAGCCCTGTATTCGCCCTGAGTGCAAGTTCCAGGCACTCGCAAATCGGGATTATTTTTTACAACTACATGCCCCTACGCTTGCCACAATTTACCCACCGAGCTAGCTTAGTGAGGTCTCCGTGTGCCCAGCCAGCATACCCAATCGAAGCGCTTCTTTTCGCCTTCGAAAGCTGATTTTTTTCTGCGCATTCCCAGTGTTGCTGATGGCATGTCCGCGCTCTCAACATGAGTCAAATTCGCACGCCGCGGGATATCCATACATTGAAAAGCCAGGACAAAATTTAGAAAAAAGTGACTCGCTAAACACCGAAGTTCAATCGGAGTTGCGTCAGAAGTTTCTCGAGGCCGTAAAAAGCCGTAAATGGTCGCAATTACGAGCACTATTGGGTGACAACTTCCAGGGTCGATGGCCAAGAGACGACGATTGGCTGAGCGTAGACGGCGACTGGGTCACCCATCGAAAACCGAAAGAAACCATTGAGTCTGTGGGACCGGCGGAGTTTGTTGGTCGGGTAAAGAGACTTTTTAATGATTGGGCTTCATTCGGGAGTTCCGAGTGGCGAACCTTTGACGTCCGATACGAAGAACTCCAAACCGCGAATGTCCCGCTCGTACGAGTTGCCCAAAAAGTTCATCTACTGCTCACCGGCCGCAAAAGCGCGTCTGAAAATGTCGTGCTCCGCGGAACCCTTAAGCTGCTTGCAGAAAAAAAAGCTGGGGTTATTCGAATAAAGCGTCTCGTGGTGAGCGAACTTCATGTTTCTACATCCACAACCCGTGGTTTCGAAGACCTAAGCTCACAAGTCGGATTTGACCATTTCATTAGCGAAACAGACCGGTCAAACATACAAAAATTGATTAACGAAAGAGAGCTTACCGCTACCGGCGGGATCACCGTGCTCGATTTTGACAGTGATGACTATCTTGATTTGTTGGTATCGCACCCGATGCGTGGTGCAGCTCTTTTTGTAAACGACCGACACGGCGGTTTCACTCGCTCCTCACCGGAAATTTTCAAGAAAGGCAATGAACCGGCTAAGTTTTTCATTTCACTCGATTTCGACAATGATGGTTACTCAGAGTTGGTCAGTACCAGACCCGGCGTTTACTCCGTCAAAAACGGAGAAGTGAAACCAGTCGCGAACGCTATTAAAATGCAAACCAATCCCGGGGCAAAAAAGAAACCAAACTACGAGGGAATCACTTCATGCGACCTAAACAATGATGGGCTCTTAGACTTCATTCTTGCCGGTTATTCACACGAAGATTCACCGAAAAACTTTAATAACGTAGACTCACACGGGGGTCTCCGAAATCTAGTGTTTATCAATAAAGGGAACCTTCGGTTTGAAGAACAAGGGCTCGCGATGGGGATTTCAGAAACTCGCTACACATTCGTCGGTGAATGTTACGACTTCGATCAGGACGGTGATCTCGACCTATACTTCGGTAACGATTATGGCCCTAACGAATATTACGAAAACCAAGGCAATTCGAAGTGGCTGTATCGACCGGAACACCCATTAGCCAAAGGCACGAGTTTCAGTATGGGACTCTCGATCGCAGACTTTAACAACACAGGGGAAAAATGGCTGTCGGTTTCCAATATGTACTCACATGCCGGTAGCCGAATCGTGCCCTACGCCAAAGGACTTTCCTCTTCGATGAGAGAAACGCTTCAGAAACTTGCTTCAGGAAACACTTTGTACAAAATTTCGGACTCATCATTTCCTGAACGAGCTCAATTCTACGGCATAGATGTCTCTGATTGGGCTTGGGGCAATATATTCTTCGATGTAGATAATGACGGCGACAAAGACCTCTATGTTGTCAATGGCTACACAAGTCATCAAGACACGAAAGCACCGGACTTCTGACCGTTTTACTGGCGACAGGTTGTCGCCGACGCCAAAGCCGTAGAATCAAAACAACAAGCCAAACCGTTGACTACGACGCTCGAATTCCGCGGCAGTTTTTCGGGGAGAGAGAAGAACGTATTTTACTCCAATTTGGACGGCCAAGAACAATTTGTCGAAGTAGCTTACTTACTGGGGATTGATTTTGATGACGACGGACGTACGGTTGTCCCCTTAGATTTTGATGGAGACGGTGATCTAGATCTCACAACGGGAAGTCTTCAAAATATAAAGATACTGCAAAACAAACTCGCGCCGAAAAATTTCCTAAGACTCCGGCTCGAAAGTGAGAAGGGAGTTCGACAAGCTATCGGGGCTGAGGTTAAGGTTCATGCCGGCGGTAAAGTACAGTGGGATTATGTCAAGGCAACGGCAGGATTTCAGGCGCAACCACCTCTGCCATTACATTTTGGGCTCGGCGATGCAAAAATAGTTGAAAAACTGGAAATCAAATGGCCTGACGGTGAGACCACGGTTTTGCGAGATATCGGTCACAATCAGCAGCATCTCATTGGTCGAAAGGGCATCATAAAAAGCCATCCTCTCAAAAAGTGGCCCACCGACTCTGGATTGTCACGAAAGCGAGAATTTGACCTCTCCATCAAGGCAATCAACTTTGAGGATAAAGCAGAAAACATCGCCCAGAATGGCAGAATAACCGTCGTCAATTTTTGGGCCCCGTGGTGTAAGCCATGTCAAAGCGAGATCCCTTATTTGCTCAAATTGAAAGCCTTACATCCCTCGGTAGATTTCGTGGGGGTTTCGGTCGAAACGAAGAAGAAAGGCTTGGTAGCAGAATACGTGAAGAAAGCGAAAATGAGCTACGCACAACGATATGCGACAGATGAGTTACTCGAATCTTTTTTCGGAGACTCGGGAAAACTTAATCTCCCCAGCACCTTTGTTTTCGATCAAAACGGTGAACTTCGGCGTGCCTACGATCGTCCATTTGAACTCTCTGAGCTGTCATCCTTACTCAAAGCTATCACTGAGCGAGGGGTTGATACCAGCTTAGTCCTTACAACATCAAATTACCTACAGGCTCGTAATCGACACAAAGAAGCGATAGAAACGCTATCAAGTGCACTCGAAAAAACGCCTAACTCGATTGAGATTCTTTTGGCACTCAGTAAAAGCTTTGCATTCACAGGAAAGCAAACCGAAGCTTTCGATAGCTTGAATAAAGCTGTCACCATAGAGCCCAACAATGCTTTTGCTTGGTATGCTCGAGGCGTGATAGCAAAGAGTCTTCGAGCAGGCGACACTGTTCCTTCCTTCAAAAGAGCTTGCTCTATCGACCGTGGGAACAAGCAATACTGCACTGCCCTTGGTGCTGCATATTTCCGTGCGAAACAGATGAAAAAAGCCAAAGCTGTTTTTGAGCAGCTTGTTCGCCAGATTCCTCAGGACACGGAAACATGGATCAACCTCGCGAAGGCAAGACAGCTGAGCAACTCCGGAGGAGCCAAGCAGGCCATCAAACGAGCACTTGAAATTGACCCCAACAATAAAGAAGCGCGAGCACTTATTGATAAACTCTCAGATTGAAAGACCGCTGCGCGGGAGCGTACCCTCGTTGCAATACTTCAATCTCAACTTGCTCTCCAAGAGTTGGTGTCCGTCGCGTCGGTATTCCAAAAAGTAATCCTGTCGAAGACAACTGCAAACCATCGACGACTGGATTGATTACAGACCAGTTGGGCTGAGGTGCGCCGGTTTGAGAGAATTGATACTCGTAATACTGGCCTACTCGCCCGACCGGAAGCATCGCATCAGCAATTTGAATCTGTCCGATGTAAGGTAAAATTTCGAACTGGCCTACCCACAACAAATTATTTGTATTGTTCTGCTCCGCAAAGTAATTATCATCAATCCAAAGAGCGACATTATAAATACCGGGATCGTTAGTCAGACCCACGCTTATCGTATTGGCTTCAACTGCGCTCGGCTGCGGAGCGATAAAGGATAAGCTTGCACTCGATTGGGCTTGGCTCGGTATCACCCAGATCGCCGAAGGTGAAAATAAAGCTTGGACAAGGACATTTGGTGTTCCTTGAATGTTTCCTCGATTTGTTAAAACGGCAGTAAGTTCTACTCGTTCGTTTCTGTAGCCGCTCAAAGCCGACATTGTAACGGATTGAAAGGTAAAATCAGGAAAAAAGCGCGTGGTGTTCTGAGGCGTGAATGAGACGACGGAACCTGGATAAAAATCATCGTGGCTGCAACGTGGCGAACAAGGAAGTGCTGAATAGCGCTGATTTCTCCCATCAGAAATACCAATGGTTGCTGTGCCACTTGAAGTCCTTGTGTTCTCCAAATACCGAAATTCCACCACATTTGAGGTGCGTGAAATTTTCATCTGAAAGCTCAGTCGCGCGTCGAGAGATGTTCTTATTCTCGCCTGCGACCACAAGATTCTGATCTCATCAGGCGAAGTCAGCGCATACACGTCGTCATCAAGAACCAAATCATCCCAATTGACTGCAATAAGCAATTCATTGCTGAGCGACGAGTCCGAAAGATTCACGTTGTTACCTGTCGAGGTCGCCGTCCGAATGCGGACGGTCCCGTTCGAACTCACAAACAAATCAGAGCCTGCAGCTACGGTTTGCCCTAATATCTGGAATTCAAAAGGCGCGTTGATCACGGCCCAGGCATCCGTTCGTCCCTGTAAATTGAGTGGTTGTGGAGGACGCGGTAAATATTCATAGTATGCTGTCCTTCCCTGCTCTAAGCGATAGCCGGGCGGCAACGTCGACGTGAGGACTCCTGAGTCCACCAATCCAGCATCAAGGATGAAACTGGCGTCAGAAACACCTGCCTCAATGCTAATAAACCCTGTATCGCGTAGTGTTCCCGAAGCATCATAGGCAGCAGAATCAAATATCTGCCCAGAATCTGCGGTAACGTCCTGAGTCGCGTCGAGCAATATTCCCTGGTCTCCCGGAACATTCGCATCCGAACGAAAACCGAGGTCACGGGGCGTTGCGTCGGAGGGAAAAGATGCGTCCTCATCCATCTTAATCATAGCGTCGCCGACGGCCGCCTCATCGTCGATATCAGCCTGCTTAGAAGGTGTTGTGCCTGCGGAACACCCTATAACCGTAATCCCGAGCAGCAGCTGAATTCGTATGTTCGCTATCACGTTCAAAACACTCGCCTCGAGCTTCCCCCGCCGCGGGAGTGTGCTATCCTTTATCGTAGATGGCACTGCGTGGCCCACAGTTTAGCACGCTTTTTGCGATTTGCTTTTTTTCACTTACGCATTGTAGCTCTGAATCCCTTCCGACGTCGGGCTACGTTGACGTGGGGAGCACTCAATCGGTTGTCTTCGACAGCGGATTACACGCAGATGCGCAACCCAAACCGATAGATACAGGCATTCCAATTGTCGACGCAGGCTTTCCTGACAATGATGCTGGGCAAACTTTCGATAGCGGCCAAAGCGCGGACACAGGGACGTCGACTGCTGCCGACGCAGGCGCAGCTCAAGATGCTTCAGCGCAGGACGCGAATTTTAGTCCAGACGCAAGCACGGCTTCCGATGCGGGGATACAAATGGCCGACGGCGGTCTAAACTACGACACGGGTCTCGCGGGCAATGACTGGGACAACGATTTCGTATCGAATGCTGACGAAGGAAACGGTCTTTACGATAGCGACGGAGACGGAACACCGGATGCTTTCGATCTCGACTCCGATAACGATGGCATTCCAGACTCGCTAGAGGCAGGAGACAACAACCTTACAACGCCACCGATTGACACTGATAACAACGGGATCCCCGATTTGCGCGACACCGATAGTGATGATGACCTGATTCCGGACCTCATTGAAACCTCTACAGACACAGATGGTGATGGAATACCGAATTATAGGGATCTAGACAGCGATCAAGATGGCATATCAGACCGAATCGAAGGTTATGAAGACGGTGATGCTGACCTTTCACCGAACTTTCTCGACCACGATTCAGACGGAGATGGAATCGAAGACGCCATAGAAACATACGCGGACGACGACAACGATGACCTCCCGAATGCCAACGACCTCGACTCCGATGGTGATGCGATTCCGGACACGCTTGAGTCAACGAATGACTTTGACGGTGATATGATTCCAAACTTCCGTGACCGTGACGCGGATGGAGATTTCATCGCAGACCGCTTTGAAACTATAAACGATAGAGATAACGACGGGAGCCCCAACTATTTAGATCTGGATAGCGACTCCGATGGAATACCAGATGAGATCGAATGCGGACATCAAAGCATTTCCACAGCACCTTTCAATCAAGACGGTGACGCTCTGCCCAACTTCCTTGATCATGACTCTGATAATGACTTTATCGCAGACGAACACGAGACGAGCCAAGATCATGACCTCGACGGATTGCCTAATTTTATCGACGTAGATACCGACAACGACCTTATCACTGATAATCTGGAGGCCGGAGACACTTCAACCGTCACTCCGCCCGCTGATTTTGATAATGATTCAATCCCAAATTATCTCGACGCCGATAGCGATGGCGACAGCATTGCAGATGCTCACGAAGGACTAGGCGACCCAGACCAAGACACGCGACCAAATTATCTCGACGACAATAGCGATGGTGACCGTTGGATTGACTCTATTGAAGCCGGCGATACCTCGACTGTTACTCCACCTGCTGACACCGATGGAGATAATGTACCCGACTATCTCGACTTAGACAGCGATGATGATCAAGTCAACGACGATGACGAACTCGGCTGCCCCATGGGGCCTGACAGGATTCTGACCGATTCAGATGGAGATAGCTTAGTCGATTCCGTAGAAATCGCTTACAGCTCTGACCCGTGTGATTCCAGCAGCGTCATCAATGCATTTTATTTTGAGCTTCCTCCTTCTGGTTCAGTACAAACCGCGCCGCTTGTGTTCTCAAACACGGACATTGATCGCTCAGATATTGCTATTAACTTAGACACAACGGCTTCGATGGGTGATGAACGAGCCAATCTCATCAACTCATTGACCAGCGTAATCCTGACAGATGTACGTGCATCAATTTCCGATTCTGCTTTCTCTATTTCTTCCTTTGAAGACTATCCAATATTTCCGTTTGGAAGTCCTAACTGGGGCCCCGACCTTCCGTTCCGATTGCTTCAAAGGATTACAACGGACCCGACGGCGATTCAGCTCGGCGTACAGCGTCTCGGCCTGAGAACGGGCAGTGACTTGCCCGAGGCCGGTTTAGAATCCCTGTATCAACTCGCCACTGGAGCAGGCACAAGCTGGACCGGTGGAACAATTCCAGCCTTCGACGCGGACATAAACAAAATCTCCGGCGTCGCGGACGGCTCTATCGGTGGCGCAGGTTTTCGAACGGACTCACTACCGATCATTGTCCACATTACCGATGCGCATAGCCACGTACAAGAAGACTACATTGCAGTGGACCCAAGCATCACCGCAGCCAGCACTTCAACCGTCTTCGCCGCCCTCGAAGCGATAAGCGCTCGAGTGGTAACAATTGCTTCATCCGAACTTTCGCAACCTTTGAACCCGGCACTATTCGGAGCAATTTGTGATGGAACCCATGACCAAGGCTTCGGCGTCATTCCGCCACCTCGAGCTTCTGACGAAGACTGGTTTGAAATCCCCAGCTCTTTCGCTGGCCAAACACTCGTTTTTGAAACCTTCGCCGCTCGCGCAGGTTCGACATTAGACACCGAGGTGTTCGTCTTCGACGGGCCCAACAACCTAGGATATTACACTTTCGACTACATCAGTAATACGTCTGACGCACGGGCCGAAATTCAACTGAACGGAACCGGGCCATTTTATGTCAAGTTGAAGAGTGAAATCGGCAACGGAGGAACGAACACGGAAACCATCGGCTTTTACTTTTTTGATGCCTTCGTCAACGGAGTTCGCCTGATTCCTTCGAGAGCCGGCTGTTATGTTGACCACGGAAATACTCGAGCTACGGCGACCCGTCTGGACCTAGTCTCAAACGTTCAACCGATATCAACCAGCACGACAATTTGCGTAAACAGCTGCAGTGCGATTTTGGATACAGCGTACAATCCAGACACTTTACCTTATACAATCTCCGAACGTACTCGAGCGACTGTTCCCACTTGCGCATGGGATGTGTTTGGCGCAGGACGACCTGCTGGGTGCGGTCCCAACGAATGCTGTACAGGTCTGCAAGGACGCGGCGAATCACCAAACTCAAACAATGAATGTCCTCTCGCATTTAATATTGAAGGCGATGGCACGGGCCTTGATTCAGCGATCGTCACCGGGATTCAAGCCCTGACGCAAGTGGCTGGATTCAAGATCACAACACACGTTCGCCCTGACCCTCTGGTGCTTGCTAACGAAGGAATTGATACTTCTTGCTTTATCCGTTCTATCATCCCGCAACTCGCCACAAATACTCTGTCCTGCGCGCCGACACCCGAAATTCTCGACCTTACACCGCCATTTTCCCAACCAGACACCTTCAATAATATTGCACCTGGCACACGGCTCGAGTTTTTAGTTGAAAGCGTAAACACGAATGCAACCACTGGGCTGCCCTGCGTCGAAAGTCTGCCCCGCGCGCAAATATTTACAGCTTACCTTGACGTCATCGCGGATGGTGTAACTACGTTAGAGACAAAGGACATAGTTATCATTGTACCCGGGGATCAAACGTTTGCTGAAGAGAAGTAACTCCTCTCGCCCTTCCACCTACTCGGTAGTACGAGCGATTAGATTAAGGTAATCTCAGGATATGCATTGGACGCGCGGCATTTTTCTTACCACCTGGATAGTTACCGCATCGTGCGGCAATAATTCTAAAGAGTCACCAACGGACACGGGCACAACTCCAAGCGATAGCGGCATGACAGCACCTGACGCTACTGCTTCTCAATTCCCCGATACCGGTATTGGCTCCTTCGGATGGGATGCAAGTCGTCCGCGCACCGATAGCGGCGCTGCAGCCACAGATGCTGGCGAAATAGGTGATGCTGGCGAAGTGACTGTTCCGGATGGTTTTGTCGTCATAGCGGCGGGGCAATTCATGATGGGTGCTCCGCAAAGCGAACTCGGAAGAAAGCTACAAGAGGGACCCGTTCGCTCCGTGACACTCTCACGTAACTTCTTTCTCAAAGTCACCGAAGTCACTCAAGCAGAGTGGCTAGCGATTATGCCAATGAATCCTTCTCAAACCAGCTCCTGTAACCAATGCCCCGTCGATAATGTGAAAAGAAGCGAAGCCATTTCTTATATGAATGCTCGCTCACGGGCTGAAAATCTAGCGGAATGTTATAGCGGAACCGGTAATTTTACCGGAGGACTCGACTGCAATGGCTATCGGTTTCCAACTGAGGCCGAATGGGAATATGCAGCGAGGGCTGGTTCAACGACAGCCTTTGCTTCTGGCGACATCACCCAGCTGGGGTGCGCCCCGCCAGACCCGATACTTTTCGACATCGGATGGTACTGCGGAAGCGCAGACCCTAGTTCGGGCGCCCAGCCCGTCGCCACACGCCAGGCCAACGCCTGGGGGCTGCACGATATGCACGGCAACGTCCGAGAATGGGTGCACGACCATTTCGGCCCCTACAGCAGCACGCCCGAAACCGACCCTTTAGGTCCGACCACCGGCGACCAATATGTGGTACGAGGCGGCGCTTTTTGGGAATCGGCGGAAGACTGCCGCAGTGCTAGTAGAC